>Ga0105050_10000018_pt1 | contig 177376 bp, 181 predicted proteins | sample FRY01_FD_78088 | JGI IMG/M metagenome (GOLD analysis project Ga0105050, IMG submission 78088) | Freshwater microbial communities from Lake Fryxell liftoff mats and glacier meltwater in Antarctica - FRY-01 | ecosystem: Environmental > Aquatic > Freshwater > Ice > Glacier meltwater ... | reverse complement strand
TGGCACGGCTGCGACTGCCGGAATATTTTCACTAGCTGGTTTGGTAGGAGTAGTGGCGACTCGTCCAGCAATGGAGGCTGTTGCGCGTGGAGCAAAGGGTCGAGAACTTATTTTAGTTCTGGGTAATGTTGGCCGTGCGCAAATGATATTCGGCGTTACGTTTGCTGCTGGGATTTTCTTAGCGTTGGGATAGCCACCCGCGTATTGCGCTTACGGTTGTGTCGGTGTCTTCGAGATGCACAGTGTGCCCAACTTGTGGAATCACTATGAAGGTGGCATTTGGCAATGCGTTGGTCATGCGTTGAGCGATGTCAACAAACTTTGCGTCGCGTTCACCAGCCACCACGAGGACTGGAATATCAATCAGATGCAACACATCCCAGATGGGACGTTGTGTGCCAGTGCCTGCGTAGCGAAGCGAGTCAGCAAGTCCTTTAGCGGTATTTTCGATTCTGTGCTGGCGTTGGGCTGCTTGGTTGGATAAACCGGCAAATAGCGGCTGAGATAACCATTCGTCTATGAATGCGTCCACACCAATAGTTTCGATGTGATCGGCTAAAACATTGTCATTATTTTGACGGGTTTGACGTTCTTGATCATCTTCAATTCCTGGTGTTCCACTGATGAGAACAAGAGAGTCGTAGGATCGCGGATGTTGCAATACTGCGTGCAATGCCATTCGTGCTCCCATGGAATAGCCGATAAGGGCTCCACCATGCGACGATTCTGCAATGTCGTCACCACATTGTTCAAGAGTGCGCGTGCCGTCGACAGACTGACCATGACCAGGTGCATCGAGGCTTGTTCTCTGCCAATCGTTTCCTAGTAGATCAACAAATGGCTGCCATGAATGTGAGGTTTGGGTAAATCCGTGGACACATGTGATGGGTTGTCCTGTGCCTGTGGTGGTTGATGCGAGGAGCATGGGTCAGGATTGTTTCGACAAGATCTTTTCAATGACGTTGACAAAAACTTCGACATCTTGAGCACCTGGGATCATGTATTGATCATTGATGACAAATGCCGGAACGCCGCTGATTTCGCGCGTCGTGGCGGCTAAGAAATCAGCCTGGACTGCATCGGTGCCTTCATTGGTGTCGAGCCACACACGCAAAGCTGCTCCGTCAAGCAATGCATCATTGGCACACGATGAAATAACATCAGCATCGCCCACGTTTAATCCGTGTGTGAAGTACGCATCGAGCAATTTTTCTTTGAAACGTGCCTGCGACTCAGAGCCGTAGCGTTCCAGGGCCCAATGCAAAGCCCGGTGACACAAGATGGTGTTGGCCCGCACAGCGATGTCCATATTGAATTCAATGTTGTCTGCTGCAGCAACCGATGTGACATGGGCCAATATCTGTTCTGCCCGTTCTCGTCCACCAAATTTTTTGGCGTAGGTCTCGACCACAGGCGTAGCAACACCCAGGGGCGCTGTGGGGTCAAGTTGGTAGGACCTGTAGATGACCTCGATTGGTTCAGTAACACCGCGGTCTCGAAGGAGGGCTAATGCTGTGTCAAATCGACGTTTTCCGATAAAACACCACGGACAAACGACATCAGACCATATTTCTACCTTCATAGGTGACACGATAGGACCTATGAGTTCACCTGGTAGTACTGCAGCCACTTTTTGTGCCACCCTCGTGGATGAATGGATCCGTAGTGGCGTGGTCCACGCCGTTGTGGCTCCGGGGAGTCGCAGCACCCCGCTTGCCGTGGCCCTAGCTAGTCGGCCAGAAATAAATGTTCATATTTTTCATGACGAAAGAAGTGCTTCCTTTGCTGCTCTTGGTGTTGGGCTGTCGACAGGGTTGCCAGCAGTATTGCTGTGCACGTCGGGAACCGCTGCAACACATTTCCATGGTGCTGTTGTAGAAGCTCACCAGAGCAACGTTCCAATCATCGTGTGTACTGCTGATCGCCCAAACGAACTGCGCGATGTCGGCGCACCTCAAACAATTGATCAAACGAACCTGTATGGCTCAGCCGTTAGGTGGTTTCATGATCCTGGTGTGCCTGCTGTTGAAGCTTCACATTCGTGGAGGTCACTTGCCGTACGTGCATTTGATTCAACAATTGGACAAAGGCCAGGCCCTGTGCACTTGAATCTTCCATTTAGAGAACCGCTTCTTGGCCCAGTGCACGAATTGCCAGCCCCTCGCGCGTCTGCGTGGTCGACCAGGGTTTTTCCAACAACAATTGACCCATCACAGATTGAGTCGCTTGCAAAAAAGTTGAGTGGGCAAACAGGAATCATTGTTGCTGGAAAAGGTGCCACAGTAAATGTCTTGCGCCTAGCCGAGAAACTGGGTTGGCCAGTGTTTGCCGATTCACGAAGCAATGTACGAGAGTGTCACCCAAATGTGATCGTTGGTTTTGATCCACTCATTAGAGCAACATCATTTGTTCAATCACATCCACCCCAGATCATTGTCCGTATTGGTGAACCTCCAGCCTCGAAAGTTCTTGCACAGTGGATTACGGGAATTAACTGTGAAGTAGTGCAGATATCTGCCACTGAGACGGTGTACGACCCCGACCATATCTCTGCTTATACATATGTTGGTTCAGTGTCAGGAATTGTCGATGCATTGTGTGATGTCGCTACGGCATGTGAGCAAAACTGGTTGCAAGACTGGAACACTGCAGAGATTGCTGCTCAATCTGCAATCTCAGAGTGGACAACACAGAATTTTTCAGAGCCAACGGTTGCTCGAACTGTGACTGATTCGATGAAGGATGGGTCAAATCTTGTGGTGTCGTCGTCGATGCCCATTCGCGATGTTGAATGGTTCGGCACTGTCACGCCGGGTGTTCACGTATATTCCAATAGGGGCACGAACGGAATAGATGGTGTTATCAGCACTGCAGTCGGCGTGGCATTGGCTGCTCAGGCTAAAACGACAGTACTTATCGGCGACGTTGCCTGTCTGCATGATTCAAACGGTCTATTAGGACTGACTAGACGCAGTGTGGATATCAGCATCGTGGTCACTAATAACGATGGAGGGTCAATTTTTTCCTTCCTGCCTCAAGCATCACAGGTGAGTGCAGAGACTTTTGAATTGCTATACGGAACGCCGCATGGTGTGTCCTTTGAACATCTGGCTGCTGCTCATAACATTGAATATGTTGAGGTCTTCTCGTCAGAACAGTTAGTCAAGGCTCTGCAACATGTTGGGCCTCGTCTCATTGAGATTAAGTGTGATCGGTCGATCAACGTTGCCCAACACGTTGCTTTAAATGCCGCCGTAATTGAGGCCGTGGCTAAAACGATGTAGATCTATGGCCGGATAATTGCTGACAACATCGCTTGAAACTTGGCTTGAGTTTCGGCTAGTTCAGCCAAGGGCTCACTGTCGGCGACAATTCCGCCACCAGCAAATAGACGCGCAGTTGTGCGGTCGGTGGACAGTTGCGCGCAACGAATAGTGACAGCAAAGGTTCCGTTACCGAGCGAGTCAAGCCAACCAACTGCGCCACCGTAATAGCCGCGCTCAAAGCCTTCTGTGCGCGAGATGAAGTCGATTGCCGTATCTGTTGGGAAGCCACCAAGGGCAGGCGTGGGGCACAGTGCGCGAACCAATGTCATCACCGAGGCTGCTGGCTCGGTCAATGCACCTTCAACTAATGTTCCTAGGTGTTGCACATTGGCCACAGAAACAACGGATGGTTCTGGTTCCCAGTCAAGAAAAGAACAAAAGGGCAACAGCGTGTCATGCACCATGTCAATGACAATACGATGCTCTATCTGATTTTTTGTGCTGGCAATGAGTTCTAAAGCAAGACGTGCATCCGTGCTTGGGTCGCCAGTGCGGGGAGATGTACCAGCAAGTGGGTGACTACGTACTGTTCGGCCAACAACAGACACCAATAGTTCTGGAGATGCACCGATCATGTCGCCGATGAAGTAGCGGTAGCTGGAGCCAAAAGATGAACGCAGACGAAGCAAAATATCGTGAACATCAAGTGGCCTCTCGGCGATTACTTCGATATCTCGTGCAATGACAGCTTTTTGGAGGTGCCCTGCTCGAACAGCATCTCGAGCTGCTGTGACAGCCGCTAAGTATTTTTCTACTGGTATGCGTGATCCGACGCGAAAAGTATTAGTAGAGACATGCGGTGTTATTGCTTCGGTGGTCTCTCGTAGAGCCTGCTCGAAAGCATGATCTGACAGATCGTCTTGTGTTGGTCCGATCAGTGTTGCCGTTGTTGTCCCATTGGGATGCTTGGCAACAGTAAATCGAGGCAGGAAAAACGTAGTTTGTTCATGCGGTAAAAAAGGGACCAGACCAAATACAACGGGTCCAGCACCTGGTTGGGTGAGTGGTTCTGAATGGGCGTGGGCAGTGATCGCAGACAACATGTCATCGAGGTCTTTTTCGGCAATCACAGATGCAATCCCGCGACCCGCAATTCCCACTCCATCTCTAACAAACAACATGCCATCACCGCGACAGACCGTGTTCAGATCCATTTCTATGGAAAGCGTCATGGTGCGATAGATCATGGGTTGCGAGTGCCAATCATGAGTTGTGTTAGTCCGCCAGACAATTGCGTATGAGTTGCATCGTCAAATCCTGATTCTCGTAACATCTCGATCAGCTTTAGACGATCTGGAAGGTAGGCAACGCTTCTAGGCAAGTATCTGTAGGCGGCGCCGTCGCTGAGTAGCGCTCCTATTTTTGGAACTATTTTTCCGAAATAGATGTTGTTACCAAATCGAATCAGTCGATTATGAGGCACGCCGACATCAAGTAATGCGATTCGACCACCGGGACGAATCACTCGTGCACATTCGACAAAGAATGTCGAAAGGTCGACAAGATTACGCAAGGCAAAACCACAGATAATGCCATCAACGCAACCATCTGGAACGGGTAGGCGTAAAATGTCGGCTTGTGCTCGGGCAGCACCACTCGTGTCGTTGTCCAACATTCCATACGACAAGTCCATCGAAATAGCAGTGAGTCCAGCTCGTTGAAGATCAATGCATAAGTCGCCAGTGCCAGATGCAAGATCCAGAACCAAAGATTTCTTTGGCAGGTTCAGGTCGCGTACTGCTCGGCGTCGCCACCGAGTGTCTAGCCGAAAAGTCATGATTCGGTTCACTAAGTCATAACGGGGGGCGATGGCATCAAACATGGACTGCACCATGCGCGCCTTGTCCTGGCCCTCTGGCAGCACCGTTGAATCCCAGGACGATCGCTTTGGGGTGTTTTGAGGCTCGGTCACAACACAAGGCTAAAGGCTGAGAGTTCGTGCTCGTTGACCTTTAGATCTTTGGATTCGCTGATTTTGATCACTATCCACCACAATAGAAAGACCTTGAGTGTCAAAGGGAGGCACCATCATGATTGATTTTACACTTGCTCCAGAACATGAAGAGATCCGCACGCGAGTGCGGGATTTCGTCGAAAATGTGATCAAGCCGGCAATTGAGCCATTCGGGCACCGCGACGAACTCGAAGGTGATTCGCATCGCAAATACATCGGTGAGTTAATTCGGTTACGCAAAGAAGCCGTGCGCGCAGGTTTGTGGTTGCCCCATATGCCAAAAGAATGGGGCGGTATGGGACTTGGGCATGTGGCTCTTGCCATGGTGCAAGCCGAAGCAGCACGAACACGCGTTGGCCCGTGGGTATTCAACTGCCAAGCACCCGATGAAGGAAATATGCACACCTTGGCCCATTGGGGCACTGATGAACAGAAGGCCAAATATCTAAAGCCGTTGTGTGATGGTGTGTCGTCGTCGTGTTTCGCCATGACAGAACCAGATGTTGCTGGCTCTGACCCAACTCTTATCCAAACATTTGCTGTAAAAGACGGCGACGAGTGGATCATCAATGGTCACAAGTGGTTTATTTCAGGGGCTCGTCGCGCTAAGTTCGCGATTCTTATCGCTCGCACCGAGATGGATATTCCAGAGGGTTCTCGTGGTGCAAATACTGCTTTCATAATTGATTTGCCAACAGAGGGCTGGAACGATGTTCGCGAAATAGAGACAATGCACGGAGGCACGGGGCACTCAGAAATTGTCATTACTGATCTGCGCGTTCATGATTCACAAGTTCTTGGAGGTCGTGGCAACGGACATCGTCTTGGTCAGTATCGTCTCGGACCAGCTCGTTTGGCGCACTGCATGCGTTGGATCGCTCAAGCTGAAACTGCTCTTGACATGATGGTCGGTCGGTCCCTTGTGCGGTATTCGCATGGATCGATATTGGCTGAGAAGCAGGGAATCCAGTGGCTCATCGCTGATTCTGCGATGGAGTTGTATCAGTGCAAATTGATGGTTCTTCACGCTGCATACAAGATTGATCGAGGAGATGATTTCCGCACTGAAGTGTCGATGGCTAAGCATTTTGTTGCTAACAGTTTAAACAGAATTATTGACCGCGCAATTCAGGTGCATGGCGCGCTTGGTTATTCAACTGACACACCTCTTGCCAACATGATGCAACACGCTCGATGGGCGCGATTTGCTGATGGTGCTGATGAAATTCATCAAATGCGGATCGCAGAAAACACCATAAAGGCATTCACTGATACGGGAACAACTCGTAAAGCTACAGGCGACCTCCCACTGTAATTTATTGAGCGGCGATACTTTTGGCCCATCGATAATCTGCTTTACCAGATGGAGATCGCATGATTTCTGGAACGAAGATGAAGGCTTTTGGCAGTTTGTACCGCGCTACGTGGCGCTGTGCTTCTGCCAGCAAAGCAGACTCGTTGGCGACTCGTCCGCTCTTGAGTCGAACGATTGCGATGACTTCATTTCCCCAACGCTCGCTTGGGCGTCCAGCAACAACACAGTCGTAGACATCGTCGTGCGCTTTGACAGCTGCTTCAACTTCTTCAGCAAAAATCTTCTCGCCACCGGAATTAATGGTGGCAGAATCGCGACCGTGAAGTTCGATCATAAGATCGCTAGTGAGTCGTGCTCGATCGCCGGGAACCACATATCGTTCGCCATCGATAACGGGGTAGGTCTTTTTGGTTTTGACTTCGTCGTGTAAGTAACCAAGAGCCAATCTGCCGCTTTTGGCAAGCCAACCGAGTTGTTCGTGTCCTGGTTCAAGCACTTCGGTCAGGTCTTCTGACAAAATATGATTTTGCGGCGTTAGGGGAAACGTTCCTGTGGTCGCGGTGTTTCCGGCTGATACCTGGGCGAGTTGTCCGCCAGCCTCAGAAGAGCCGAGGCCATCAACAAGGATCAGCCATGGCAAATATTGAAGAAATTCAACTTTTAAGTGGGCAGATAACGGCGCACCACCAGAAAGAATTGACAACAGCGACGTGAGGTCGCGAGTATTTCCAGCAAGACCGTCAAGAAGCGGTCGGGCAAAAGCATCTCCAACGATAAGCAGAAAATTGACTTTTTCTTGCTCGACGAGACCCCAGATGTCATCGGCGTCTAATCGGTCTGGTTGTGATTGCACGATGATTGTGCCACCGGTGAGCCATGTGCGCATCGCAATCCAATGTCCGGCTCCATGCATGAACGGGGGACACGGCAGAGCACGCATGGTGCCGGTTGCCTCAGTCATAAATTCATCAATGGTCTGTGCGGTCTTGGATCCACCGAAACATTCCACGACTGCGTCTGCGTTGCGCCACAGAACGCCTTTTGGCATACCAGTAGTGCCGCCGGTATACAAAATATAGAGATCATCACCGCTGTATCCGCCAGATGGTTTATCGGTTGAAGATTGGGCAAGTGCATCTTCGTACCACACTGCGTCAGGCAGTAATTCGTGTCCAGACGAATCAGGTACTTGAATAACGACTCGTAGGTTTGGTAGGTGGGACCGAATTTCTTGCAATAACGGTGCAAATCGCGAGTGGATAACGCAAGCCGATGCATTGGAGTCGGTGAATAGATACTGCAGTTCTTCTGCAACATAACGATAATTCACATTGAAGGGAGCAACGCGTGCTTTCCATGCGCCAAGCATTGATTCAAGGTATTCGTTGCCGTTATGTAAATAGATCGCAAGATGGTCTTGACCGGAATCCCAACCTGGCAACAAGGCTCGTTCGGTGTGGCAACCAAGGCCTTGGCTGACCAAGTAGTTGGCAAGTTGGCGGGTGCGATTCGTGATGTCGGCCCATGTGAATCGTTTGTCTTGAAAAATAAGACACTCTTGGTCTGGGCGAGAGGCTGCGATTGCTTCGTGAAGTTCGGCGATGCCGAGAACGGCAGGGGGGAAAGTAGACATCTAGAAACGATAACCTTCGAGCAGAAGGAGGGACTATGTCGAACAACGATTTTGCTCCGATATTTGGTGTATTTATTCCGCAGGGATGGAAAATGGAATTGGCATCAATAGATGGTGCGCGCAACAAATGGAAAACAGCTGTTGATATCGCTGTGCTTGCAGAAGAACTCGGATACGACTCCATTTGGGTGTACGACCATTTTCATAATGTCCCTCGCCCTGCTCAAGAAGCAGTCTTTGAATGCTGGACAACGATTGCTGCGATTAGCCAACTGACGTCTCGTGTGCGCCTTGGCCAGATGGTTGGATGCAATAGTTACCGCAATCCAGGCGTTCTAGCCAAGATCACGTCAACTATCGACGTCATTTCTGATGGTCGACTTGATTGGGGAATCGGTGCTGGCTGGTATGAAAACGAATACAAGGGTTACGGCTTTGAATTCGCTAAACCATCTGATCGCATTGGCATGCTTCGTGAAACTGTAGAGATTGTTAAGTCGATGTGGACCCAAGATGAGACCACGTATAACGGCAAGTACTACAAGCTGCATCGTGCCAACTGTGATCCAAAGCCCCTTCAACAGCCGACTCCACCAATTTGGATCGGTGGTGGCGGTGAACAGCTCACATTGCGGGTGGTGGCCCAACACGCCGACGTGTCGAACTTTGGAAGTTCCCTAGAAGAGTTTGTGAAAAAGCGTGGAATTTTACAAGAACACTGCAAAGTTGTCGGCCGTGACGAATCCACTATTCGCAAAACAATCTCCGGCGAAGTTTTTATTCGCGAGACTGAGAAAGAAATAATCGAGGCAGGATCTCTTAATTTGTACGGAGAGCCCTTCGAGACTTGGAGAGCTAAAGCTCTTGTAGGTACTCCAGAACAAGTCAGTGAAAAGATTCAAAATTACTTGGATGCAGGCTGCACAGGGTTTATTCCGTGGTGCCCTGATTATCCGTCAACTCAAACCCTCGAACTATTCGCTAAAAAAGTGATTCCTAATTTTCGTTAACTAAAAAAACTTAGGCTGAGAGGATTCGTATGGCAATCAATGGTCCGTCACAACCGCTGTGGGGACACGAGACAGAATTGGCGCTGGCCAACTTTGATGTGTCCGGTCAGCCATTACCTATCGAGGTTGTACACGCGCTGGCTGCGATCAAGGCCGACGCCGCAATCGTCAACGGTGCAGATCTAGTCGGCGACGATGCCGCTCGATTCGTAGCGATCGCTGTGGCTGCATTGGCTGTGGAATCAGGTGCGTACGACGAACACTTCCTCATCGACATCTTCCAGACGGGCTCTGGTACGTCGACCAACATGAATGTCAACGAAGTTGTTGCTCGACTTGCCGGTGAAGCCTCGGGGCTTGCTGTTCATCCCAATGATCATGTCAACGCCGGACAGTCGTCTAACGATGCATTTCCAACCGCCGTTGCTATCGCTGCGATTGTGCAGATTCAACGGTCACTACTGCCTGCACTATTGGAGTTGACGACATCGCTTGACGGTGCCGCGGCTCGGTTTGCCGATGTGGTGAAGGCCGGTCGCACACACCTCATGGATGCCGTCCCAATTTTTCTCGGTGACGAGTTCGACGGTTACGCAGCCCAGTTACGCGAAGCAAGCGAACGCCTCCAAACTTCGCTACCGCGTCTTGGTCGGGTGCCCCTTGGTGGAACTGCGGTTGGCAACGGACTCAATGGCACCCCAGAGTTTGGCGCGACTGTTGTGGCTCGGATCGCTCACCGCTATGGCATCGACTTGACGATTGCGCCAAGCAGGTTTGCGTCTCAGGCATCGCGCGACTGTCTCGTGGAGGCATCAAGTCACCTTCGGGGGCTGGCGATGGCGCTGTTCAAGATCGCCAACGACATTCGGTGGATGGCGTCAGGTCCAGCAACTGGTCTTGGTGAGATACATCTGCCTGAGTTGCAGGCTGGCTCATCAATCATGCCGGGCAAGGTCAATCCGGTGATGTGCGAGATGGTTACCCAAGTGGCCGTGCAAGTATTTGGCAATGATGCCACGATCGCCTTCGCCGGATCGCAGGGAGCATTCGAGTTGAACACCTACCAGCCGTTGATGGCGGCCAATCTGCTCGAGTCAATCCACTTGCTCACCAGAGCCTGCACACTTTTTGCCCAGCAGTGTGTCGACGGTATCGAGGCTGATATTGATCGTTGCGCGTTTTATGCAGGCGTCACGCCAGCCATTGCCACCAGGCTCACGACGGTGCTCGGATACGACCGCGCTGCCGCCCTTGTCAAGAGGGCGTTAGTTGAGCATCGTTTGCTGATCGACATTGTCATTGACGATGGTGCGCTTACTTCTACGCAAGCCGCAGAGTTGCTCGATCCAACCACATTGGCCAGAGGGAATCGACCGACTCATTGAATGAGCTTGTCAGGAGTTAGACGACCAACCCGAAATTCCTTCGATTGAAAATATCAACAGATCAGCAAACTCGGTGGTTTGATACTGAGAGTACTTCTCGCGAAGTTGCTCATCCCCGCGTTGAACTGCATCGGCGTCAAGAGTTTCCTTTGAAATCTGACAAAGGTTGACTCGCACCCACCAAAGTTGCGTCCAGTCGACCATATTCCATTGCTCGCAGAGCAGAGTAGCCCGCGGTTCTAGTGCAAGATTTTTTGAACGTTGTAAAGCAGAAGATTGCTTAGGCTTTATTCGATCAATTGGAACTATGAGCATCTGTGAAGACACGACGAAACAAATCGGAACAGAATCGATGAGACGCTCGGGATGAACGGTACTTAGGATTCCGTGATCAGAGGCGTTGAGCCGTATTCTGCATTCGTTGATCGAAAGATTCACAAAAGACAGTTTGCCACCTCTGCCTAAGGCGCGTTAGTCAATACGATTTAAGTGGTCTGGTGCGATCAGGCTGAGTAATAGCGGAAGATCACTTCGGCAATACAGGATGGCTTTGATGCACCTTCGCACTCAAAAGTGGTTTCAAGAACTACCTGTGCGCCACCTGCTACATCATCGACTGATAAAACTTTGACTCCGGCACGTAATTTTGAACCAACAGGAACGGGTGACATGAAGCGAACTTTGTTTGCGCCGTAGTTCACGCCCATAGCGATTCCGCCAACCGAGAAGATCTCAGGAAGAAATACGGGGCCAAGAGACAATGTGAGATAACCGTGGGCAATTGGGCCACCGAATGGCGACTGAGCTTTTGCGCGTTCTGGATCGGTATGAATCCACTGCTGGTCACCAGTTGCATCGGCAAATAGTTGGACACGTTCTTGAGTAATGGTGAGATAGTCGGAATATCCGAGATGCTCACCTACGAGAGCTTTTAACGCTGTTATTGATTCGATGTGTCGTGTAGCCATGGGCTAAGTGTTGCACACCGCTTCTGTGTGCAGTGCTAGCGGAGCCAGATCTTGGCGTAGGAGCGGCTCATTGGGTGCACTAATAGTCCGAAAAGTGCCACCTCAAAAATCATTGACATCAGACTTCCCTGTGTAAGCACCCATTGCCATGAGATGGTGTCGGTCACAATAAGTTTCCACAACAATCGCAATACGAGCGGCGACAGACTTGCTCCAACGGCTACATACCAGCCGAGCATTTTGCCGTTGGCTATTAAAAAGCCCGCCGCAATGTAGGACAGAACTGCGATCGGGGAAAGGACTGCACCGATACCGCCGTAAAATCGCCAGGCACCGTAAATGTCAGTTTGATCTAGATATTTGACAACTGCAAAAAATCCATCGAGATACAAAAGCCACATAGCAATGGACAAAGTTTGGGGCAGCATGCGGTCGAACCATTTGCGAGCGTTGAGATTAGTAAAAGCATTTTTGAACACAATTCAGTTTTACAGGTCGGGAACCCCTTAGTAGTTATGCCTTACACGACGGGGTCTGGAAATCTGATATGAAGTAACCCCATGACAGATTTCTTGACCTTGTATGCACAGTCCCAGCCAGACAAGCCAGCGGTGGTTGATGATCGGCCCGAAAAGGAGCCAGTGATCATTTCTTTCGCAGAACTCAATGATCGCGCTAATCGTCTTGCCAATGTTCTGTCGGCACTGGGTGTTCGTGCGCCAGATAGCAAGGTTGTGTGGTGTGGTCAGAACTCAATTGGCATTGTCACAATGGTCAATGCGGCACGAAAGCTCGGAATAACTGCAGTGCCGCTGAACTATCGACTATCTGATGAAGAGACGGCCTATGTGACTGACCATTGTGATGCGTCAATTGTCTACGTCGATGCAGAGTTTGCAGAGACGTTCGAGCGAGTGCGCGGGTCGATTCCTCAGGTTCAATCAATTCTGGTATTTGATGGCCCTGCACTTAATGGCATGGAGTCTGCTGATGAGTTGATGGCGGCTGCGTCGGGCGAGGAGCCTGTGTTGCCAGATGACACTGAACCTGGGGCAACCATGATCTATACATCTGGAACCACGGGAAAACCCAAAGGTGCGTATCGACGTGCTTCGGCTGGGCGTGAGCAAGGCGCAGCACTGCTGCAACATATTGGATATACGCCAGACGACGTATATCTCACAACTGGGCCTTTGTACCACAGTGGTCCAGGCGGTTTTATGTCGACTGGCCAAGCAATGGGTCAAACAGTTGTAGTGCAGCGCAAGTTTGATCCGCAGGATTGGTTGCGTTTGGTCGACTTGTACAAGGTCTCTTCTACTTTTAGTGCGCCTACTCCGATTCGAATGATCTGTAGTTTGCCTGAAGAAGTGAAATCGAAATACGACGTGTCCTCGATGCGACGAATGATTGCCAATGCGGCGCCATGGAGTTTTGCCCTAAAAAAAATGTATCTTTCTGACTTTCCAGCAGAATCCCTATTTGAGGTTTATGGCAGTACGGAACTGGGCGTCAATTGTGTCTTGAGACCAGAAGACCAACTCCGCAAACCAGGTTCTTGTGGCAAACCTTCTCCCATGGTGGAACTGAAACTCTTCAATGATGATGGACAAGAAGTTATTGGTACCGGACCGACTAACGCGGGAGAACTATTTGTGAAAAGTCCATCTGTGTTTGCGGACTATTACAAACAACACGACAAATTTCTTGCTGATCAACGAGATGGTTATCAAACCGTTGGAGACATCGCATATTTCGACAATGAGGGCTATGTCTATATCTGTGACCGAAAAAAAGACATGGTTATCTCTGGAGGAATGAACATTTATCCTGCTGAAATTGAGGCTTGTCTAGAGAATTATCCGGATATTTATGAATCAGCCGTGTTTGGTATTCCGAGTGAGGAATGGGGAGAAACCGTGCACGCAGTGGTGGTGAAACGGCAGGGCTCTACGGTAAGCGTTGCTGATCTTGACGCTCATGCACGAGTTCATCTTGCTAAATACAAGGTGCCACGATCTTTTTCTTGGATGGATGAACTTCCGAAAACTGGATCTGGAAAAATACTTAAAAGAGAATTGAGAACACCGTTCTGGGCTGGTCGCGATTCTCAGGTGTAAACGAAACGGGGAAGTATCTGCACACTTGTGCGCGAATGTCACTACCCTGACATTGTGCGTAGTGGTTTTGTAACTTTCGTTGGTCGTCCTAACGTTGGAAAGTCGACATTGATCAACACCATCTGCGGCACCAAGGTAAGTATTGTCTCTAACAAACCCCAGACCACACGTACGCGTGTGCGCGGCATCTACCACGCTCCAGATTCTCAAATCGTATTTGTCGACACTCCTGGTATTCACAAGCCGGTGACAGCTCTTGGTGAGCGAGTCAATGCAACGGCTCTTGACAGCGTGAAAGATGTTGATGTCGTGTGTTTACTTATTGACGGTCTAAAACCATTTGGTCGTGGTGATCAGTGGGTGGCTGATCGCATCGATATTGAAAATGCTTTTGTCATTGTTAACAAATCTGACCGAGCCACTAGAGAGCAAATGATGACTCAGTTAACTGCCGTGTCGGCCTTAGGCGCACAGGAATATTTCCCTGTTTCGGCACGTACAGGAAAAGGCGTTGATGTTTTGATCAATGCGCTGTTGGCCAAAATGCCAGAGGGGCCTGCTTATTTTCCTCTTGAGACTGTAAAAGACACAGAAGAAACTGTATGGGTCGCAGAATTAGTACGAGAGCAATTACTCGCAGTGCTACGCGATGAGCTGCCGTATTCAGTTGCTACTCGTATCACCGAATGGGAGTGGCCACGGGTGCGCTGTGAGATTCTCGTCGAACGAGAAAGCCAAAAAGGTATGGTGATCGGCAAAGGCGGCGAAGTGCTCAAAGAGGTCGGGATAAAGGTTCGTGAACAGATGGCGCCTGGGGCATTTATCGAACTTCATGTTGTAGTTGATAAAGATTGGCAGCAAAAACCAGATCGATTGGAACGCTTGGGCTACTAGTCCTGCGTGATGTCGCGCAAAAACTGTTCGATTTCTTCACGTTTGCGTGTACGTGCCATTGGTGGCAGTGCTCCAATTAATGTTCGCCAATAGCCAGCTGTTGCTAATCGACGATCAAGCACAGCAACTACTCCCTTGTCGCTTGCTGTACGAATCAAGCGACCAGCTGCTTGAGCTAGAGATGTAGCAGCCATTGGAAGATCTATTTCAGAAAATGCCTTATCGCGACCAACTGCTTCGCGACGCGCCTCAAGAAGTGGATCGTTCGGACGTGGAAACGGTAATTTGTCTAGCACCACTAGGGACAATGTGCGCCCAGGTAGGTCGATGCCTTGGAAAAAAGATTGTGACGCAAAGATGCAGGATTTTTCATCGGCTAAAAACATCTCAATAAGTCGTTGTCGGGGATAGTCGGCTGGGCTCAGAATAGGAAAATTAAGACGTTCCCGCATTGCAGCAGTGGCTGCGTGGAGGGCCTTGTTGCTAGTGAATAGCGCTAACGTGCGTCCACCGGCTGCCGTGATAAGAGCCTCAAGTTCGTCGTGTACGAAGTCTGTAAATTTGGGAGAGTTTCTATCGGGGAAGTCCGGTGAGCAATACAAACGCGAGTTTCGCTCGTAGTCAAAAGGGCTTTCCACGCTGAGAACATCGGTACTGTCGAGCGAAAGGCCCACTCGATGAGGCAAGGAAGAAGGAACGGTGGCGCTGGTGAGAACTGCTGCCCTGTTTGACCACACCGACTTGCTGAGAACTTCTCCAACATGAAGCGGACTAATGCGCAGAGTTGGACGTTCCTGTGTGCCTTCTACATAGGCCACATAACCAACAATTGTGCCGAGGGCTACGTCGATAGCTTCAGCTAAGCGACCCGCTTGTGTTTGGGCCCGATAGTTGCGCTGTTGTGTCGATTCATTGTCGGTTTTTAACTCGCGCAGTGTGCCCAGAATCGAGTTGATTTCAATCCGAGCAAGACCGAGTGGCTCGGTGATGGACGCTGGAAGTGGACTCGTAATGCGTTGACCAACAAAAGTGGAAAGGGCACCAGATAAACGCATTCCGGCGTCTTCAAGGCGAGATGTCACCGTTGGATCTGCAATGACTTTGCGAACTGCGCTGCCCAATGAAGAAAAGCGCCCGGCTGTAAGTTGGACACCAACGGTGTCGCTCATGATTGATTCAAGTTGTTGCACTTCGTCGAAGATGACAACTTCATGGTCTGGCAGAATCGCTCCGCCAGAGGCCACATGTAATCCGTACAGATGCATATTGACGACAACAACATCGGCGTTTGCCGCGGCATCGCGTGCCTTTTCTGCGAAACAATCAGAGCCAACTGGGCAGCGATTGCGTCCTGGACACTCGTCGCTAGTGACCGATACCGCTAGTCGTGCTCGTTCGCTTGGTATGCGGGGAAGTTCTTCGAAGTCGCCGGTATTTGTGGTTGCAGCCCATTTTACAATTGCGTCGGTTTCTTTTTTTGTACTGTCTGTTACTTGTTCAAATTCAAGATGACCAGATGTGTCGCGAAGTTCGCTGATGCGTTGTAGGCACACATAATTGCTGCGTCCTTTGACAACCGCCCACGTGAAATCTTTTCCGAGATGTTTTGCTAATAAAGGAAGATCGTTTCGGCTTAGTTGATCTTGTAGAGATTTCGTCGCTGTGGCAACCACAGTCCGTTTGCCGCTGAGAAGCGCTGGTACGAGATAGCCGAGAGATTTTCCGGTCCCAGTACCTGCTTGCACGATGATAGAACGCCCCGATGTTAAAGATTCTGCAATGGCATGAGACATGTCAATTTGACCTTGTCGTTCTTCTGCCCCCTCAAAAGATGCAGTAACCCGCAGTAGAGCAGCGATTGCAGCATCTCCAGCTATTGATTTGCTCATGTGTTGTTCGGTTGCGACATAGTTGCGATGGCACGGTCTAATTCGGCGTCATCAAAATCAGGCCATGTTTTTTCTGTAAAATAGATTTTGGCGTTTTTGATCTGCCACAACAAAAAGTTAGATATTCGAGCCTCTCCCGATGTTCGCACCAACAGATCAACGGGTGGAAGATCAGGTGAATACAATTCAGACTCGATTGATTCTGCAGTGACAGGACCTTTTAAAAGTGCACGTTGAGATGCGCGCACGAGTTCAGCCCTGCTGCCGTAATCAAAAGCGACCGTGACAATGAGCCCGGTGTTTTTTGCTGTGTCTGCAATTGCTTTACGGATTGCCTTTTGTACATAAACCGGGGTGCGTGCTCCAGGCTCTGAAAAGGGTCTTCCGATCCATCGGGTGCGAGCGTTATTGGCATTCATTTCATCGAGGCGGCCGAACAATTTTCGGTGTAAAGCCAAAATATGGCGAACTTCGGCACGGGGCCTGACCCAATTTTCAGTGGAAAATCCGAAAACAGTCAGCCAGCCGATGTCTCGTTGTGCAGCAGCGCGCACGAGGGCGGCCAGAGATTCTTCTCCAGCGGTATGACCTGCAGTGCGGGGAAATCCGCGACGACTTGCCCATCGACCATTGCCGTCCATAATGCAAGCAACGTGGAGGGGGCGATTGCTCGGAGTCGTGTTGGCTACTTGTTGTGAATCAACCATGAGATTGACCACCTTACTGACAGCCTGTGCTCGAGACTGTGCAAGCCATCTACAGCTTGGCATGAGAGAATGACAGGGTGCCGGCACCGATCAAAGAAGAGATACGTGGACTAGATCATGTTGTGGTGGCTGGTGGCACCCCGACCCAGTGGGGTGCAATGACTTGTGACGAGTGGCGGCATCGTCTACAGGCATTGGCCAAAGGGGCTGTAGCGGCTGGCGCTCATTGGGTCACATTATTGCCTCACCACGGTGAGGACTTCTCAGCCACAGAGCGGGAACATTTTTTAGACACCTTGCGTGAGGCTGGAAAAATTGAGACCATTCATACAAAGAGTGGAGACCGTTATGTCTGGCATCGTGGCGCTTCATTAACGGTGATCGTAGACCCGAGCGCCGATGGGCATAAAAGATTTGCTCATGTAGTGGAGTCGTTTCGCCACGGCATTGATAGGGCTGATGATCTAAGCGAAGAGACACTGTCGAGGGCTCTGCTAGAGCCTGCTGAACAAGAAGCAGACCTTGTCATCGTGCTTGGTCCGCCCGATGAATTGCCATCATCAATGGTATGGGAACTTGCTTATAGCGAACTTGTGTTTATCGATTTGCAGTGGTCCGAGGTCGATTCCACCCATCTTGAATTAGCTATCGATGATTTCAATCGCCGTCATCGACGTTTTGGTGGTCTTGATTCGTGAGTGCATACAACGATAAAGCCGTTGTTCTTGGTTCTCACAAGTTCGCAGAAGCAGACAGGGTAGTTATCTTGCTTACTGAACAGCATGGCAAAGTGCGTGCAGTTGCTCGTGGAGTTCGAAAAACTAGGTCTTCAATCGGGGCAAGACTTGAGCCGATGAGCCATGTTGATATTTCTTTACGGTCTGGCAAAGATCTTGACACTGTTAGCGAAGTAAAACTCATCAATGTCCACCACAATTTGCGGGGTGACTATGAGCGTCTTACGCAGGGTCTTTCGATGGTTGAAGCGGTAAATAAGTTAACGCCAGACCGAGAACCGGTTGCACATCTCTATGAGGTGTTATACCGCGCGTTGCATGCATTGGATCAGCGACGGTCGCCGCTGATGCTCGGGGCGTTTTATTGGCGTCTGCTCGCAATCGAGGGGCATAGTCCACAACTTGAGGTGTGTGTGGCTTGTGGTGAAAAATCTGATGTAGTTACTTTTGACGTGGCGCAGGGTGGGATCCATTGTATTTCTTGTAGATCTGGAGTGCCGTTGTCTTTTGGCGCGCTAGACATCATGAAAATGATTTTGGGTGGCAAAATGAATCAGGCACTGATGCTTGAAGAGTCTCCAGCAGTACATGAAGTAAGCCTCTTAGCCATGGAGGCAATGGAGGCTCATCTTGAACGGCGGATTAGAAGCCTCGGCGTGTTCGATCGCCACTTGTAGGCTTGAACCTCTATGCCAGCAAAAGATCTCGATCAGATAGTCAATCTGTGTAAGCGCCGCGGGTTCGTGTATCCCAGTGCTGAAATTTATGGAGGCTTTCGCTCTTCATATGATTACGGTCCACTTGGCTCGTTGATGTTGCGCAATGTGAAAGACGCATGGGTGCGCACCATGGTCCAAACGCGTGATGACACGGTGTTGATTGATGCAGCGATTCTCGGACCGCCGCAAGTGTTTGAAGCTTCTGGGCATCTTTCTAATTTTTCTGATCCGTTGGTGGACTGCACGGTGTGTAAACGACGTTTTCGCGAAGACCACATTGAGACCCGGGACTGTCCTCAAGCAATGAAAGGTTGCAACTTCACTGAATCTCGTGAGTTCAATCTGATGTTTAAAACCACAGCTGGTCCAGTTGAGGGATCCGGCACAGAGGTGTACATGCGCCCGGAAACCGCCCAGGGCATGTTTGTGAATTTTGTAAACGTGTTGCAAACAAGCCGTAAAAAACCCCCATTCGGTATTGCTCAGGTAGGTAAGAGCTTCCGTAATGAAATCACCCCTGGAAACTTTATTTTCCGCACCCGTGAGTTTGAACAAATGGAACTCGAATTTTTTGTACCACCGGCAGATGGGCCGAAATGGTACGAGTATTGGTGTCAGGCTCGCCTTGATTGGTATGTCGAACTAGGTATCCCACGAGAGATGTTGCGTATCCGGGCCCACGATGCCGATGAGCTGTCGCATTATTCCGCAGGTACAAGTGATGTTGAATTCATGTTCCCATGGGGATGGGGAGAGTTGGAAGGAATTGCTCAACGCACCGATTTTGATCTCAACCAGCACGCCAAATTCTCTGGCCAGAAACTCGATTTCTTTGACCAAGCAACAAATGAACGTTATGTCCCATATGTTGTTGAGCCCGCTGCTGGTGCTAATCGGGCGATGGCTGCATTCTTGCTCGCTGCTTATGACGAAGACATCGTCAACGATGAGCCGCGCACTGTATTGCGGTTGCACCCACGCTTAGCGCCATACAAAGTGGCGGTGTTGCCATTGTCTAAGAAAGACACACTGTCTCCACTGGCCAAACAGATTTATGCCCAATTGTCTGAGAGATACTTTTGCGAATATGACGAGACTCAGGCAATTGGTCGAAGGTACCGCCGCCAGGATGAAATTGGTACACCATTGTGTGTCACCGTTGACTTTGATTCCTTAGAGGACAATGCGGTCACTATTCGACATCGTGATTCCATGGAGCAAGTTCGGGTGCCAATCGCCTCGTTATTGGACGAAGTGTCAGCCATTCTCGGCTTCTAGATGCGAGGTTTTCTCCGACTAGTTTGTGGTTACACATGTTGTGTGAATTAACAGACCATAGGAGGTCCCCATGAGCAAAGTCGTTGCAATCGTTAAGATGCCAGCAGCCCCTGGAAAGGGTGCCGAACTAGCAAAGGCAATGGAATTTGCTCTTGAGAATGTAAAAAACGAGTCAGGAACTCGCTACTACATCATTCACCAAGATGCGGCTAATGCAGATGATTTGTGGATGTATGAGATGTATGACAGCCAAGCGGACTTGGATGCACACATGGGTTCTGCCTGGTTCAAAGAACTTGGTCCCAAAGTTGGCCATTTGTTTGCTGGAGCACCCGAATTTCATACGATGACACCTTTGGGTGGAAAGGGCCTCTAAGCCCTTGGGGTAGTGGATCGTCATCGATGGCTGCTACTTATTTAGACAATATTCTTGCGTTTCATCGTGAGCGTGCATCGCGTGATGAACGCTCTGTCGTCGCTTTGATCGAACAGGCGCAGAAGTGTGCACCTGTTCGTGGTTTTGCTTCTCAAATACGGGCATGCTCCACACTGGCTGTGATCGCAGAAATAAAACGCAAGTCGCCTTCAAAGGGTGCTTTGAACGCTGAGCTGGATCCAGCAAGTATGGCCAAGGCTTATGAATTGGGTGGAGCGTCATGCTTGTCTGTGCTCACCGATGAACCTCATTTCGCGGGTTCAGTCTCAGATTTGCAAGCAGCAAGAGAGGCCTGTTCTTTGCCAGTTTTGCGTAAAGACTTCACGGTGGATGCTCGCGATGTGTGCGATGCCCGCCTGATGGGTGCTGATTGCGTGCTGTTGATAGCAGCAGCACTGACACAATCAGAACTCAATGAGTTTTTGGTGGTGTCGAGAGCAATTGGGATCGATGTTTTGGTGGAGATTCATGACGAGGTTGAATTGGATCGTGCAATGGCGGCTGGTGCAACGATGGTGGGCGTTAATCAGCGTGATCTGGTGACATTTGCTGTTGATCATGATCGTGCCGTGCGGATGGGTGCTCTCATCTCGGCCGACGTGGTGAAAATTGCGGAATCGGGCGTTCGCGGCCGCGTCGATGCCCAATCGCTGCGCGATGCGGGTTATGACGCCGTTCTTGTCGGCGAACATCTAGTTACGGCATCAGACCCAGCGCGGGCGTTGCGCGATTTACTTGTTGAATAAGGTCTAGTCCACAAAGTAGTAGAGCAAGAGCACTACCTTTAACACTGATGTTCGTAAAGATCTGTGGCATAACCAACGAAGACGATGCACTGTTAGCTGTCGCTCTTGGTGCCGATGCAATTGGCTTCGTTTTTGCACCTTCGGTACGACAAATTGCGATACAGAAGGTTTACGACATTACTCGCAGAATTCCGCCTGAGATTATGACGGTTGGGGTGTTTCGCGACGAACATCCACTACGTGTAGTGGACATAGTGCAGTCAAGCGGGGTTAAAGCAGCCCAACTCCATGGTCACGAAAGTCCCGATGATGTAGCAATGGTGTCGTTGCATGTCCGTACCGTGATCAAGGCAGTCACTGCCGGAACTCTTGATGCGGCTCGTGCAGATAAATTTGGAACGAAAATTGTGTTGGTCGATGCTCCTGCGCCTGGTTCTGGGAAAATTTTTGATTGGCAGATGGCAGCAGAGATTCCTGTTGGCTTGCAAGTGGTGCTCGCTGGAGGTTTAACGCCTGACAACGTCGGTCGCGGGATTGCCCAAGTGCGACCGTGGGGAGTGGACGTGAGCACTGGAGTGGAATCATCACCTGGACGTAAAGACCCAATCCTGCTCAAGCGATTCATCGAGGCTGCCAGGGCTGCTGAACCAGTTGAATATCGTTCTGGCAAGCATGGGCCATACGACTGGTGGGACGACTAGACAAAAATTTATCGGGTTTTTGTGAATTGATGATGTGTTTGTCGTTCAGTCGTGGTGGAATCTAGGAGTGACAATCATGTTGACCCCCGGCAGCGATGGTCGGTTCGGAGAATTCGGCGGGCGCTATGTTCCAGAAACTCTTGTACCAGCCTGTCAAGAATTAGAAGCAGCATTTACTGACGCATGGGCTGATCCAGCCTTTAGGGAGGAACTTGACACTGTTCTACGTGAGTATGCGGGACGACCAAGCATGCTGACTGAGTGTCACAACCTCAGCGCGCAGTTGGGGATTCGGCTTGTCTTGAAGCGTGAGGATCTGAATCACACAGGCTCGCACAAGATTAATAATGTGCTCGGGCAGACAATGCTGGCAAAACGGATGGGCAAGAAGCGCATTGTTGCTGAAACTGGCGCTGGTCAACATGGAGTCGCTTCAGCAACAGCTGCTGCATTGATGGGCCTTGAGTGCAAGGTGTATATGGGCGAAGTTGATATGAAACGTCAAGAGCTAAACGTGTTTCGAATGAAACTGCTTGGTTCAGATGTCGAACCTGTCACTTCTGGTAGTCGGACGTTGAAAGACGCGGTGAACGAAGCAATGCGTGATTGGGTGGCAACGGTAGAAACTACGTATTATTGCCTCGGCTCTGTAATGGGTCCGCATCCTTATCCATATATGGTTCGTCAGTTCCAGCGCGTAATTGGTGATGAGGCATTTTCTCAATGCAATGAAAAATTTGGAATTACACCTGATTATGTAGTTACCTGCGTTGGCGGCGGCTCGAATGCGATGGGAATTTTTTCTGGTTTTATTGATACTCCCGCGCAGTTGATAGGTGTAGAACCAGCCGGTGGGGCTGCAATTACACGAGGGCAGCCTGGCGTTGTGCACGGAATGAAGAGTTATCTGATGCAAGATGAATACGGTCAAGTCCTAGAAGCACACAGCATCTCGGCTGGCCTTGATTATCCAGGTGTTGGACCAGAACATTCTTATCTGGCATCTATTGGTCGAGCACAGTATCCAACAGTGACTGACGATGAAGTCATTGAGGCATTTCAGTTGATGGCACGTGCAGAGGGAATTATTCCTGCGCTTGAAAGCGCACATGCGATGGCATGGATTGCTCGTGAAGCACCAAAAATGCAGGGTAAAACAGTGTTGATGAACTTGTCTGGTCGCGGCGATAAAGATGTGGGGCAAATGATGCAGATTCTGGGCGACAAATAGTGGCTACATACGGACGATTAGAAACTGCACTACGGGCACGGATAGATAGCGCAGGAAAGTGTCTTGTGCCTTACATCACTGGCGGATATCCAGGGTGGGTTGACTCTGTTCGGGCGTGTGCAGCTAACGGGGCTGACGCAATCGAGATTGGATTACCATTTTCCGATCCTGTAATGGACGGCCCTGTGATTCAAGCAGCTTCGCAAGTATCGCTTGATGGCGGCGCTAATTATGTTTCCATTCTTCAAGAAGTACGTTCACTTGATATTGGAATTCCATTGGTGGTCATGTGCTACTACAACACAGTCTTTCATGCTGGGCATGAGCGCTTCGCAGCCGATCTAGTTGCTGCAGGGGTCTGTGCAGCGATCGTTCCTGACTTGCCACTTGAGGAATCTGGTGAATGGTGTACTGCTGCAGATGCGGCAGGGATAGAAACGGTGATGCTGGCGGCTCCAACGGCACCTGATGCTCGTTTGCCGTTAGTGGTTGCTCGTGCGCGTGGGTTTGTATATTCCGTTGGATTGCTTGGTGTGACAGGCGAGCGCAGTGAATTGTCGCTAACGGCCACAACATTGGCAGCGCGTGTCAAAAAAGTAACTGACAAACCAGTGCTTGTCGGGGTCGGAGTGTCGAACGCAGAGCAGGCAGTCGAAGCGAGTCGGGTTGCCGACGGCGTCATCATGGGAGCATCAGTTGTTCGTCGCATGATGGAAGGTGGAGCTGATGCAGTGGGCGGCTACATCGATCAAGTTCGTACAGCTCTTGACTCCGTTAACTGGAAGTAGTTACAAATGATGAGTATTTTTGGTAGTGGAGAGTGCGAACTGTGTGAAGCAGCCAAGATGTCTGAGTGGTTCTACGAAGATGAAGTGTGCTGGATCGCAGAGTGCGAGAGTTGCGCAGTTCCAATGGTTGTGTGGCGTACTCACGACCCAGACCCATCGCAACAAATAAAAGATGACATGCATGCCAAATTGTTGATTGTGGTCGAAAAGTACTTTACTTTTGAAATGCGGATCGATGACAACATGCGTACAATTCCGACCCATTATCATGCTCATGCCCGACCTAAACAGGGCTTCTACGGTCACGGCATGCGGGTCAACTAACCTAGAGACATGTTGAAGACAGGATCCAAAGCACCCGATATTGAGCTGCTTGACCAAAATGGGAAATTATTTTTACTTGCCAAAATGGGCAAGAAGAAAGTGTTGATCTATTTCTATCCAAAAGCAGACACACCAGGATGCACTACGCAGTCCTGTGGTTTGCGAGATATTAAACAAGATGTGGGCCGCACTGTCATTGTTGGAATCAGTCCAGACAAGCCAGAAAAGTTAAAGAAGTTTGACGATAAATATGAACTTGGCTTCACCCTGTTGGCAGATACGGAACATGTGGTGTCCAATGCATTCGAGGTGTGGAAAAAGAAATCAATGTATGGTCGTGAATACATGGGCATTGAACGGTCAGCGTTTCTTATTCAAGATGGTGTCGTAATTGAAGCGTGGTACAAAGTCTCGCCAGCCGATACTCCTAAGAACTTATTGAAAGCGTTAGGAAAATGAGTTCATTTCCACTTCCAATTGATGTGTTGCCTCACCGTTCTCCATTTTTGTTTATAGATCGCATCTCGGAATTGGATCTCGGCAAAACTGCAACCGGTCATTGGCTCTTGACTGGTGATGAATGGTTTTTTAGTGGGCATTTTCCTGGTCGTCCTACTTTGCCGGGAGTGTTGTTGTGTGAAGCCATTGCACAATTGGGTGCATACACGGTGCTTGCCGATCCGAATTTTGTAAAGAAGATTCCACTTTTCGGCGGTATCGACAAGGCACGATTCCGTCGTCAGGTTGTTCCCGGTGATGAAGTTGAACTTCAGTCCACGATTATCAGGATGAGTTCTCGTGCCGGCAAAGGTTCAGGAAAAGCTTTTGTGAATGGTCAACTTGCGTGCGAAGTGGACATGATGTTTGTGTTCGCTGATCTGTAGCGAGATAACGCGATGGCACATAGTTTGTCTCAAGCACCTCCAACGGCAACTTCTGTCGGTGAATATGTCGTGCGTCGATATGAAGCAAATGATGCAACAGCTCTAGTTGCTGCGGTGACTGACAGCATCGAACACTTGCGACCATGGATGCCGTGGATTGAGCAAGAGCCCCAGTCGGTTCAACAACGCCAGGAGCAGATCGGGCTGTGGGCACACGAATGGGATGCAAAGGAAAATTTCACTATGGGAATCTTCCTCGACAATATTCTGGTGGGATCGACAGGTCTGCATCTGCATGATGTGCGTGGCTCCTTGGAGATTGGTTATTGGGTTCGCGCCCAGTTTCTTGGACGGGGGATCGCCACAGCCGTGTCGCAAGCGCTGACGTCTGCTGCTTTTGATCTTCCCGAGATTTCAACTGTGCAAATCTTGCATGATGCTGCCAATATCCCGTCGGGCAAAGTGCCAGAAAAGCTTGGATTCACGATGATTGAGGAATCACCGCGGCAGATAGAAACTTCTGGGGAAGTCGGTGTGACGCGTCGTTGGCAGATGACGCGTGATGCGTGGCATATTAGGACGCAGGCGCAATAATCACAGATCCGTTGTGACCACCGAAGCCAAAGTTATTGGAAAGAGCCGGCCCAGGTGTCCATGGTCGCGCAGAGCCGAGCACCACATCGATAGTCATGCTTGGATCAATCTGGGTGGTGCCTGCAGTAGGTGGAATGAGAGATTTTTCGATAGACAAAAGTACCTGCGCTGCTTCAAGTGCGCCAGCTGCACCAAGAGCATGCCCTGTGACCCCTTTTCCGCTTGTTACTGGCACAGCTTGTGCCCCAAAGATGTGAGTGACTGCTTGGGCTTCTGCTGCGTCGTTGAGCGGGGTAGATGTGCCGTGGGCATTGACTAACTTGATTTCCGATGGTTCAAGTTGGGCATCGGCTAATGCAAGCTTGATGCAGGCAATGGCGCCAGTTCCGCCTGGTGAAGGGGCGGTGATGTGGTGCGCATCAGCATTGCTGGCCGAGCCAAGAATTTCACCGAGGATCGTTGCGCCTCTGTCTACTGCAAGGTCATATCGCTCAAGAATAAAAACTGCCGCTCCTTCGCCCATCACAAAGCCGTCGCGAGTGGTATCAAACGGTTTTGATGTGCCAGTCGAAGAAAGTGCTGTCATGTTGCCAAAACTTGCGAGCGAAGTAAGTGTGGCTGCAGATTCCGTGCCCCCAGCTGCCACTGCATCACAGATGCCCCATGCGATCAGCCGTGCGGCGTATCCAATGGCATGAGTACCTGCAGCGCATGCAGTGCAAATAGTTTCGTTGGGGCCTTGCAAATGGTGGCGCATTGAAATTGCAGCACCAGCTGCATTTGCCATCATCATCGGAACGAGAAAAGGAGACACTCGGCGTTCTCCTTTTTCAAATCTGAGGATGACTTGTTCTTCAAGGGTGTGCAATCCGCCGATGCCAGTACCCATGATTGTGCCAAAGCGTGACGGATCAACGTTGAGGGTTCCAGCTTGTTCAAAGGCTTCTTGAGCTGCAGCAATAGCAAATTGCTCAACACGATCAGCGCGCCGAGAATCCTTTGGGCTGTCATAGTATGGCGAGGGATCCCAGTCGGCAATTTCAATCGACCGACGTCCAGTTATGCCTGCACCCAGCAGTCCATTCCAGTACGACTCTTTGCCGATGCCACATGGAGCAACAACTCCGTAGCCTGTAATTGCAACGCGATGTCCGACACCTTTCATGACAGCGTGCTCAAGTTACTGCTTGGCGACGATGGCCATGACGATGTCGAATGCTTCGCCAACAGTCGTGATATCAGCGAGATCTTCTGTGTCTATTGCAGGTATTCCGAATTCTTCTTCGAGTGCCATCAATAATTCCACTACGTCAAGCGAGTCGGCGTCAAGGTCTTCAGCAAAACGTGCTTCTCGCGTCACCAGTGACGCTTCGACAGAGAGTGTTTCTACTGCGCATTTTGTGAAACGGTCGAAAAGTTCCTGATTCATGGTGATGTCCTTTTTATGGATGACTAGATGTGCGTCAATGTGAGGTGTCTAGTTTCGCACAGACCGCGGTGCGGAATGGCTTTTTGGGCGGGTGACTAGTGACCCATGCCCAAGCCACCGTCAACAGGGATCACGGCTCCCGTGATGTAGCCAGCAGCAGGTCCTGCCAAAAAGGTGACGACACCCGCGATTTCGGCTGGGGTTGCCATACGTCCAAGGGGAACTGCTGCTGTGAGATCTTTGAGGCGCTCAGGTGTCAGTGCTGCGGTCATGTCGGTCTCAACAGGGCCAGGCGCCACAACATTGACTGTGATTGAGCGTGAACCCAGCTCTCGGGCAAGGGAGCGGGCTAAACCGACCAACCCAGATTTGGATGCAGCGTAATTGGCCTGACCAGCAGAACCGAGCAATCCAACCACAGAAGACATAAAGATGATCCGTCCTTTTCGTGCGCGCAGCATGCCTTTGGTCGCTCTTTTGGCGACTCGAAAGGCTGCTGTGAGGTTGGCATCAACAACTGATGTGAAATCGTCCTCACTCATTCGCAAAAGCAGAGTGTCCTTGGTGATGCCAGCATTCGATACGAGTATTTCGACTGGACCAAAATGTTGTTCAACGGCACTGAATGCGGCGTCAACGTCTGATTGTTGTGTGACATCACATTTGATGCCGAAAAACTCTGCTGGCGGGGGAGAAGAATTATAGGTAATGGCTACTTGGTCGCCAAGGGCTGCAAAAGCGTGGGCACACGCAAGCCCAATTCCGCGGGATCCGCCTGTGATTAAAACAACACGACTCATTGAGCATTCCATCGAATTACTGCACTTGCTGCAGTCATCCCTGCACCAAATCCCACAAGCAGAACAAGATCACCATCTTTTATCCGGCCTTCGTTTGCGGCTCCGAAAAGTGCAATTGGTATTGATGCTGATGATGTATTGCCGGTCTCGTGGATGGTGAGTGCGGCTCGATCGAGACCGAAGCCAAGCCGATCGCAAGCCGCACTAATGATTCTTATGTTTGCTTGATGGGGGACGATAAGTGCAATGTCTTTTTCAGTGACATTTGCAGCAGCCATTGATTTTTGAGCTGAATCAACCATGATTCTCACTGCAGCCCGAAACACTTCTATGCCGTCCATCTTGACCGTACCGCCGACTTCGCAATACAAGTATTCTTCAGCACTGCCATCAGAATCAAGATCCCATCCAAGCATTTGACCAGGTCCCGATGTTTTTTCTAATACTGCTGCACCAGAGCCATCTGCAAAAAGAATGGCAGTACCTCTATCGGTCCAGTCAACAATACGTGACAGTGAATCGGTACCGATGACCAAAATGCGTTCAGCCCCCATTGCAATAAGACCGTGTGCTGTGACCATTGCATAGACAAATCCTGAACATGCAGCGTTGACATCAAACGCGCCGCAACGAAGCCCGAGTGCATGTTGTACGTTCGACGACGTAGCTGGGACTGTTCGATCTGGAGTGGTTGTGGCAAGCACAAGCGCATCGATTGATTTGGGATCTATTCCCGCCATCGCTAGTGCAATGGTTCCGCTTTCAATACTGAGTTGTGCGGTAGATCCACCAATGTGACGACGGTGGATTCCGGTGCGCTCGCGAATCCATTTGTCGTTTGTGTCCATTGTTTTGGACAAATCATCATTGGTGACAACGTTATGACCTAATGCTATTCCCCAGCCTGTGAATCGAGCGCCGAGAGTATTTGGTGGAATTGTGGGCATGGGTTCCTCGCAATGGAGTTAGTGGGTACGCAGCCAAGCGATTGGTTGATGCGGAGTGACGCGTTCGCCGGCTACTGCTATGTAATTTTGCACAATGCCAGCAAAGGGTGAGCGAACTTCCGTATCGCCCACATGTCCAAGAATATGGCCAACAACAATGGCAGAGCCAACCGTGACATTGTCAACGGGAGTGAATATTCCGGCGTTTGGACTGACCACGAGCCGTTCGACGGCGAACAGATATTCACCTTCTAGTCGCGACCCGCCTATTGGTGACGAAGCGTTGACCCATTCGATTAGTTTGTCGAGTTCTTCAGGCGTGGCAACACTAATTGTTCGTGCGTTTTCAATTGTGCGCTTGGCCATTCCAGTGAGCACGCCACCAGGCCCTAGTTCCGCAAAATCAGTGACCCCTGCTTCAGCAAGCGTGAGCAAGCAGTGTTTCCAGCGAACTGGACTTGATAGCTGTGCCGACAGCAAAGATGACCATTCTTGTCCGTTGGCATGGGGCAAGGCATCGACATTGGAAACGATAGGAACTTCCGTGTCGCGCGGATTCGCCGCAGCGATTGCGATACGAAGACGATCGCGAGCAGCCGCCATAAAGGGCGTGTGAAATGCGCCCGATACGGGAAGAGGCATCACTCTTTTTGCTCCGAGTTCTTTGGCGACAATCCCCGCTGCGGCAACGCCTGCTACTGAACCTGCGATCACGACTTGACCGGGAGCGTTGAAATTGGCAACCCACACTTCGCTATCGGCCCGACGGCAGGCCACTTCTACGAGTTCATCATCTAAGCCAAGAACGGCTGCCATGGTACCAGGCGAGGAAAGGCCGGCCTGGTGCATTGCATCGGCTCGCTCAACAACCAAACGAACACCATCTTCAAACGACAGTGCGCCAGTGGCTGTGAGGGCGGTGTATTCACCAAGGCTGTGGCCGGCACAATAACTTGGCTCAATGCCAAGTCGTTCCACCGCGTCAAGCACCATCAAGCTCGAGACAAACGTGGCCAGTTGGGCATTGCGGGTGTCTTTTAATTCATCGGCATCTGCATCTAGAAGCAGGGCTCCAACATCTCGACCAGATACATCTGATGCTTCGTCAACTAGTTCCCAACTGTCATGTCCAACCCAGGGTCGACCCATGCCAGGGCGTTGTGATCCTTGTCCAGGGAATGTGAAAGCAAGCATGACCCACCAATCTTAGACCTCATGAGGCATTTGAGGGCTCTACTGGGAAGTAGTCGTAGTTGGCGTGGTCGCCGATACGCTGTTTCGACACTGGCCCGAGTGGCGGAATGGCAGACGCGACGGACTCAAAATCCGTTATTCGAAAGGATGTGTGGGTTCAAGTCCCACCTCGGGCACAAAGTGATCCATACACTCACACCGATGGGTCAACGATTACTGCAACGCCGCCTCGCGCAGATTAGCGCCAGAGTGCGTGAACTGTCAGAGGAGTTGCGGATCGTTGAAGACCAACTTAGCCATCTCGTCGACGAAGCCGACGAGAAATCCTTGCGTGCGCTTGTGGCTGAAACACCGACTGCACAATTTGAATATCGTGAAGTGAAACGTCACACCGATGTGATGCAGCGTCGACGGGATGATCTTGTCGTGGAGATATCTGAATCATCACAACGAATCGATGAATTGTTGGACAGAATTAAGGAGTCTCAGTCATGAGTATTCGAGTAGTGATCGCTGAGGATGAAGCCATTATCCGTCTTGATTTGAAGGAAACCCTTGAAGAAGAGGGCTACATCGTTGTGGGAGAAACAGGCCGTGGTGACAAGGCAGTGGAACTTGTGCGAGAGCACAAACCTGATCTTGTCATTCTTGATATCAAGATGCCAGGAATGGACGGTCTTGAAGCTGCTCGGCTGATCACTAAAGATCGCATTTGTGGTGTGTTGATTCTTACTGCGTTCAGCCAACGAGAAATTATTGAAGAGGCACGAGATGCGGGCGCACTTGCATATCTTGTCAAACCGTTTCAAAAGAGTGATCTGATTCCCGCGATAGAAGTTGCTATTGGGCGATTTAAAGAAATGCAATCGCTCAGTGGTGAAGTTGAAGCATTAGGGGAACAACTTGAATCTCGCAAAGCAATTGATCGAGCTAAAGGCATTCTGATTGACAAACATGGGCTGTCCGAATCTGATGCCTACGGTTTTATTCAGCGCGGCGCAATGAATCACAGAACAACAATGAAGTTGGTTGCAGACATGGTGATCTCAGGCGACTTGCGTCCGGACTAATGCAAGATGTGTAAACAGGCAACGCCATGTTGATCATGGCTCTTGACGGCAACTCTTTGGCGTACCGCGCCTTTTTTGCTTTGCCTGCTGATATGGCAACTGCTAGTGGACAAAATACCAATTCGATCTACGGATTTACCACGATGTTGTTCAACCTTTTACGTGAGCATAAGCCAGACGGTGTAGTGGTTGTTTTTGATAGACCAGAGCCAACTTTTCGTCATCTAGCAATTCCTGAGTACAAAGCACAGCGGGAAAAACAGCCAGATACTTTGTATCAACAGTTGGACTTGATCCGAAACATGCTTGATGTGTTGGGCATTGTCAGGCTAGAGATGGCTGGCTTCGAGGGAGATGATCTCATCGCCACAATTGCTGAAAGGGTTGAGGCTGCTGGGCATGATCTCATTGTCGTAACCGGGGATCGCGATAGCTACCAACTGGTTCGTGATCCCCACATTCGCGTGTTGTACAACAAGCGAGGTGTCAGTGATTACGCACTGTATAACGAGGCTGGAATTCTGGAGCGAACCGGCGTTACGCCAGCTCAATATGCCGATTACTCAGCATTACGGGGTGATCCGAGCGACAACCTTGCCGGCGTTCCCGGTGTTGGCGAAAAAACGGCTGCCAAACTAGTCAATCAATATGGTGTTCTCGATGCAGTTTTAGCTGCAGCTCATGATCAGACCCCAAAACTAAAAGCGGGTCTGATCGAGCATGCGGATCGTGTGCGTCGTAATGCTGCAATGATGATTTTGCGTCGCGATGTGCCGATAGAAGTGGACATAACCGCATTAGCGCCCATTCCAGACGTGGCGGCGGCTCAACAGTTATTTGAGTCTCTCGAATTCAAATCGATGCCGAAACGTCTTGGTGATCTAGTGAAGGCCGGTCAATGGACAACACGGGGTGTTGCTGTTCTTGCACCATCTGAAAAAGTGATAGCTGTAACTTCGCTTGGTGTTGTGACAGTAGTTACGAGCGCTGCAGAGGCCGTGTCGCTGCTCGAATCGTTATCACGATGGTGCGTGGCAGCCCATTGGGACACAGACCCTGGTCGCACGCCAGTTCAAGGCATGGCGGTTGTGTCGAATGTGGCAACTGGAGCAGTTGCGTATATTGATAGAAGTTTTTTCTTAGATGCTTCTGTAATAAAGACTTTCACAAACGGCACGCCAATAGTGGCTCATGATGCAAAGTCCATGATGCGGTCTTTGCTCGCAGACGGAATAGATATGTTGTCGTTGGTTTTGGACACCGCGATTGCTGCGTACATCATCAACCCGTCTCGGTCCAGTTATTTACTTGGTGACATTTCGCTTGACCTGCTTGGACGAGAACCTGCAGCTACCGCAGATATAAGTGGTCAATTAGATTTTGGTGGTACGAGCAGTAACGACTCGGCGAAGTCATGTGCAGAGTCTGCACTTTTCACTGCATTGCTAGAGCCGCTTCTTCTTGCACAGTTAGAGGAATGTGACAGTCTGTCGCTATACAACGACATCGAAAACCCACTTGTCCACGTGCTGGCAAAAATGGAGCATGTAGGTATAGCTGTGGATCGCATCTCGCTTACCGAGATTAAGGATCGTTTCACTGCTGAAACGGTGGAGCTAACGTCTCTGTTGCACTCAATTGCTGGTCGGGTTTTCAATGTGAATTCGCCCAAGCAACTTCGTGAAATCTTGTATACAGAGCATGGTTTGACCACCGGCAAGAAAACCAAAACTGGGTTCTCTACAGATGCAAGCACCTTAGAAAAACTACATAAGGAATGGCCAGAATTTATCGGACCACTACTTCGTTATCGAGAAGTAGAAAAACTTCGTTCCACATATGGTGAAGGACTTTTAGCGGAAGTGGCCACCGACGACAGAATTCATGCCACATTTAATCAGACGGTTGCACGCACAGGTCGTCTCAGTAGTGACCGTCCAAATCTGCATAATATTCCTGTTCGTACTGACGAAGGCCGAGTTTTTCGCGCGGCGTTCATTGCGCCGCCAGGTTGTAGTTTGCTCGTAGCCGACTACAACCAGATCGAACTGCGATGTATCGCTCATCTCGCTCAAGATCCTGGTCTTATCGCGGCTTTCAATGCCGGCCAAGATATTCATCAAGCCACAGCGGCACTTATCTTTGGTATTACGGCTGCACAGGTCACCTATGACCAACGCTCAAAGGCCAAAATGGTGTCGTACGGTCTTGCGTATGGCATGGAGGCTTACGGCCTTAGCCAGCGTCTGGCAATTGGGGTAAATGAAGCGGCTGGAATTCTGGAGAGTTACTTTGCCGCTTTCCCTAATGTCAAAAAATATATGGATAGCGCGATTCATGAGGCGAGATCAAAAGGATATACAGAAACATTGTTCGGTCGTAGGCGTCCTATTCCGGATCTTCTAAGTGACAACTTTCAAATCAGACAAGCAGGAGAGCGACAAGCCATGAACGCTGCCATTCAAGGTCTTGCTGCGGATATTTTCAAGATTGCACTCATACGAATTGATGTGGAGTTACAAAAACATCAGTTGCAGTCGCGCGTTGTGTTGCAAGTCCACGATGAAGTCATCGTAGAAGTACCAGACAATGAAAAGGAAACTGTTGGCCCTCTCGTCATCAACACGATGAGAGGAGCCGCCGATCTTGCTGTTCCTTTCGAGGTGAATGCTGCGTGGGGGCACACCTGGGCTGAAGCAAAGTCCTGATGTGAAATGAATTCTTCAATTAGCGAACATTGGTTTGAACCAATGGCAGATCACATGGGTTCTGCTTATCTGCGATATTCATTTACCAAGGGAACAATGCAAGAAGTTGATGCTGTCATCGCCTGGTTGCAGCTAAAGCCCGGGATGCGGGTATTGGATGTTGGCTGTGGCCCTGGTCGTCATGCCCATGAACTAGCGCGACGTGGCATTCTGGTTCATGGCGTAGACATCTCAAGCACATTTATAAATCTGGCCCGCGTAAGTGCCCCAGAGGGTGCAACCTTTGAGCGTTTGGATGCGCGCTCGATGGCCTTTGATCGCGAGTTTGATGCTGCGATTTGTCTGTGTCAGGGGGCGTTTGGTCTGATGACAGCCAATGGCCAAGATGCCGAGGTGCTGGCTGGAATCTCGCGAGCGCTACGCCCAGGCGCGGGTTTGGCACTGTCGGCGTTTAACGCCTATTTTGCCGTTAAATACCACGAGGACGCGAATTTTAATGCAGATACAGGAGTTGCTCATGAACGCACCGAAGTCCGCAACCAAAATGGCGAGGCACTTCAGGTCGACTTGTGGACAGGGTGCTATACCCCGCGGGAATTGAGATTGATGCTGTCTTATGCTGGGCTAGAAGTGCGGGAAATATTCGGTGTTGAGCCGGGAGCATATCTTTCCAACCCACCATCTTTGGAAAGTCCTGAACATATGGTGATAGCGTTTCAATCGCCTTCCTGACAGGGAAGGTTCTCGCTTTGCGGGATTCAACGATACCTCTACTTATCCATCTCGAAAGACCAACCTCTTGTCCGATACATCAATTACTTCCGCACCCATGGGCACCTTCGATGCGGAAGGCAACTACACCCCTCGACAAATCACTGAACGTGATCTGTCATCCACTTTCGCCGAAGCCATTGAAGGCACCATGGTGGAGCTTAAAGATGGCCAATTGGTCACAGGCACAGTTGTAAAAATTGATCGTGAGGGAGTATTGCTTGATCTCGGTTACAAGACAGAAGGAGTCATTCCGACTCGCGAACTTGCTATCAAAAATGATGTGAACCCGCACGATGTCGTGACACTTGGAGAGCGCATTGAAGTACTTGTGTTGACACTTGAGGACAAAGAAGGTCGTCTCGTTCTTTCAAAGAAGCGTGCTCAATACGAAAAAGCTTGGGCTGATATTGAGAAGAAGAAAGAAGAAGATGGCGTTGTTCGTGGAGTCGTCATTGAAGTGGTCAAGGGTGGTCTCATCGTTGACATCGGACTTCGTGGATTTCTTCCAGCGTCTCTCGTTGAGTTGCGGCGCGTGCGTGATCTTGCTCCGTACATGGGTCAAACAATCGATGCAAAGATCATTGAACTTGATCGCAATCGAAATAATGTTGTTCTGTCTCGACGCGGATTCCTTGAGGAAAATCAGAAAGAAACTCGTGACGATTTCCTTGTCAATCTGAAGCCTGGCGAAATTCGCGAAGGAAAAATTTCTTCTGTGGTTGCATTTGGTGCTTTCGTAGATCTTGGCGGCATGGATGGACTTATCCATGTATCTGAGTTGTCATGGAAGCATGTTGAGCATCCTTCACAAGTTGTGGCGATCGGCGATCTAGTCACTGTGCAGGTTCTCGAAGTTGACATGAGCCGTGAGCGCATCAGCCTTTCCTTGAAAGCCACCCAACAAGATCCATGGCAAGAGTTTGCTGGCAGCCATGAGGTTGGCCAGTTGGTCTATGGTCGCATCACAAAGTTGGTTCCGTTCGGTGCATTCGTTCAAGTCGGTGATGGAATTGAAGGCCTCGTTCATATCTCTGAAATATCGGCTCATCACATTGAATCTGCTGAGCAGGTTGTAACGCCAGGTGAAGAGTTGTGGGTCAAGATTATTGATCTTGACCTTGCTCGTCGTCGTATTTCAATTTCCATTAAGCAAGCTGCTGAAGGTGGCGAACTAGCTGCTGAGTATCAAGGCCAATTCGCAGTTGATGAGCATGGACAGTATGTCGGTGGCGATGAGACAGAGCGTGAAGCTGCCTGGGCAGAGTATTACAAGGAAAACGGACCGCCTGTTGACGGCGAAGAGGGAGCAGTAGCTCCTGAGTCTGTTGCTGGTGAAGAAGCACCTGCCGACGAAGTCTGAGACTCTTTTCGACCAATGATTCTGATTGGCCTTACTGGGGGAATTGGATCAGGTAAATCAACCGTGTCCGCGTTGCTTGTACAACACGGCGCCATTCTTATTGATGCTGATGCCATAGCGCGTGAATTGCAAGCACCAGGCCAACCCTTGCTTGCTGTGCTGGCTGAACGTTTCGGATCTGAAATCATAGATTCCGGGGGCGTGCTTGATCGTGCCGCTTTGGCGGCAATTGTGTTTGGTAATGCCGATGCCCTTCAGGATCTCAACAAAATTGTGCATCCGGCAATTGGTGTTGAAATGGATCGCCGATTAAAGGAACAACGAACCACTGACAATGTTGTGGTGCTTGATATCCCGCTCTTGGCTGAAAACCCACGAAAAGGTCTAAGTGGTGTGGTCGTAGTCGACATTCCCACTGAATTAGCGATTGACAGATTAGTTGAGTTCCGTAACATGAAAGGTGACGATGCACAGGCTCGTGTGGCCCAACAAGCAACACGAGAGCAACGAGTGGCTATTGCAGATCGTGTGATTGACAACTCTGGAGATTTGGCGAATCTTGAAACTCAGGTAGCAGCCGTATGGGAGTGGGCGCGCACTCTTAATCCAGCCGCGAGCGATGCTGGCGATCGAACCACTGATATCTCGTAAGTGAATGGCGGGCATCGTCCATGAGATGTCCACGGCTTACAACAGACGAAGGAGCAACTTCATCGAACACGAAACCAACAGACTCCAAAGTGTCCATGCCTCGAATATTTCCTGGATCTCTAGAAGCGCGGATCACAGTAAGAAATTGAAATTGTTCAAATAAATAGTCAATGAGAATCGGGGCTGCTCGCTTAATAATTCCTCTACCCCAGTAGTTGCGATCAAGGCTGAAGCCTATGTTGGCAGTAATTGCATCTTCGCTAATGTGGCAAAACATGTCGCCCACCATCTCGTTGTCAATATCAATCGCCAATTGAAGCCCAGTTCCGGGCTTTAGATCGTCATTGTTGGCTTGTTGTGCCAACAATTCGTGTGCAAGAGCCATGGTGTACGGCAGATCCCAATTTTGAAAAAGATTTACTTCTGGATCGTTGCGGTAATTGACAAGGCGATCAAGGTCAGCTTCGCAAAGTGATCTTACCGTCAGATCTTTGTCGCACAGGGGAAGCATGTTGAATAGTCAAGCATCTCGATGGTGTCGCACCTAATCGCTACGATCGTAGATATGTCGCTGTTCCAAGTTGTCTCTTCGTACTTGCCTGCGGGAGATCAGCCAACTGCCATCGCTGAATTGTCCAAGGGTATTGAAGCCGGTGAGCGTTTTCAAACCCTTCTTGGCATTACAGGTTCTGGAAAGTCTGCAACCATTGCGTGGACTATTGAAAAAACACAACGTCCTGCATTGATACTTGCGCCTAATAAAAGTTTGGCAGCACAATTAGCCCAAGAGATGAAAGAGTTTTTTCCGCACAATAGGGTGGAATTTTTTGTTAGCTACTATGACTACTACCAACCAGAGGCGTACATTCCGTCGAGTGACATGTTCATTGAAAAGGATTCGTCAATTAACGATGAAATAGACCGACTCCGGCATTCGACAACTGCAGCATTGCTCACGCGACGAGACACCATTGTCGTGGCCAGCGTCTCGTGTATTTATGGAATGGGTGACCCAGATGAATATCGGGGGAAATTACTTGAGCTTCACGTTGGAGTCGACTATGACCAGAGAAGTATTCTAAAAAGACTTGTGGATCTGCAATACGACCGTAATGACATGACTCTTGGTCGTGGTAATTTCAGAGTGCGTGGAGACACCGTAGAGATTCATCCTGCGTATGAAGAGTCTGTGGTGCGTATAGAAATGTTTGGTGACACCGTTGACCGCATGACCATGATTGACACTGTCACTGGTGAAACCTTGAGAGAACTAAATGAGCTTGTTGTTTTTCCGGCGACTCATTACGTAACTGGCGATGAGCTAATGCGCCGTGCAGTGATTGGAATTGAGAAGGAATTACAAGAGCAGTTAGCCAAATTTGAATCTCAAGGAAAATTGCTCGAAGCTCAGCGTCTTCGGATGCGAACTTCATACGATCTCGAGATGATGCAGGAGATGGGGTACTGCAATGGAATTGAAAACTATTCCATGCATATCGATGGCCGAACACCTGGCCAACCGCCATTTACATTGCTCGACTATTTTCCAAAAGATTTTTTATTGATTATCGATGAAAGTCATGTTTCGATTCCGCAGTTACACGGTCAATTCGCTGGCGATCGCAGCCGAAAGGAAACTTTGGTGGAGCATGGCTTTCGCTTGCCGAGCGCCAAAGACAACAGACCGCTGCGGTTTGAAGAAACGATGGAACGCATTAATCAATGCATCTTTATGTCGGCAACACCATCTAAGTTTGAGTTGGCAAATAGCTCTCGAGTCGTTGAACAAATTGTGCGACCCACTGGACTTGTCGATCCAGAAGTGATTGTGCGACCCACTAAGGGCCAGATCGATGATCTCATCGAGATGATCAAAGGTCGTACCGCGGTAGGTGAACGAATTTTGGTTACCACGCTCACGAAGAAAATGTCAGAAGATCTAACGGACTATTTACTTGAGCAGGGATTGCGAGTGCGGTATTTGCACAGCAATATCGTCACGATGGAGCGAATTGAAATTCTTCGGTCGCTACGACTTGGGGAGTTTGATGTGCTGGTCGGAATCAACCTCCTACGCGAAGGGCTTGATCTTCCTGAGGTTTCACTTGTTGCCATTCTCGATGCTGACAAGGAGGGATTCTTGCGCAGCGAGACAGCTCTTATCCAAATGATTGGCCGTGCTGCGCGAAATGTGGCTGGACAAGTAGTGATGTATGCAGACAAAATCACGCCTTCGATGGAGCGCGCTATCGGGGAGACCAAGCGACGTAGGGAAACACAGGTGGCCTATAACCTCGAGCACAATATAAACCCTCAAAGTATTAGAAAAGCAGTGGGAGATATTTTATCGCTACTTGGTAGTGGAGATTCCTCCACACCGATCCCTGGTCAAGGGATCCGTCGAAATAGAGAACGCGACAAAGTGAAGAAGGAAATTAAATCTCTCCCACAAGAAGAACTGCTACGGCTTATTCAGACTCTTGAGGACGAGATGAACGAGGCTGCTGCAGACCTTAAGTTCGAATATGCCGCACGCCTGCGTGACGAAATCAAAGATCTTCGGCGCGAACTCCGTGACGCGCTGTAGGCACTCGTTACACTTTTCCTGTGACTGATAAAATTACTGTTCGGGGAGCCCGCGAGCACAACCTCAAAAATATCACCATTGAGCTGCCACGCAACAAACTGATCGTGTTTACAGGTCTTTCTGGATCGGGTAAAAGTAGTTTGGCATTTGACACTATTTATGCCGAGGGTCAACGCCGGTACGTTGAAAGTTTGTCGGCTTATGCACGTCAGTTTCTGGGACAGATGGATAAGCCAGATGTTGATGGCATTGACGGATTGTCCCCTGCTATCGCTATTGACCAGAAATCTGCATCGCGTAATCCGCGTTCTACCGTTGGAACAATTACTGAGGTCTATGACTATCTTCGTTTGCTTTATGCCCGCATAGGAATCCAACACTGCCCAACCGATGGCACACGATTGCAACGTCAGACACCTTCGCAGATTGTTGATCGAATTATGTTGTTGCCAGAGGGAACGCGTTTTCAAGTTCTTGCTCCAGTTGTGCGAAGTCGTAAGGGCGAATATGACGCCTTGTTGGCCGATTTGGCTGGGCAGGGATTTGTGCGTGCACGTATTGATGGCACTGTTCACGACATTGCTGAATTTCTTAAGATGGATCAAAAATTGGCGCGTTACGAGAATCACACTATTGAGGTGGTGGTGGACAGACTTGTACGTCGTGACGACATAGAGCGTCGACTCACAGACTCATTAGAAACAGCTTTGCGGCTAGCTGAGGGTGTGGCCGAAGTTGAAGTTATTGCTAAGGACGAAATTGATAATGAAACGATTACGTTTAGTCAGCACTTGGCCTGTCCAAAGTGTGGATCTAGTTTTGAAGAACTAGCGCCGCGAAATTTCTCTTTTAACTCACCTTTTGGTGCATGTGCTACATGCGATGGACTAGGAACAAAATTCGAGGTTGACTCTGAGTTGGTCATACCTGATAACACTGTCTCGCTTCAAGCAGGTGCTATTGCGCCGTGGCGAAGCGCACACACTCAATATTTTCATCGTATGTTGGTGGCTCTGTGTGAACAAGAGGAAATTGATATTGCTAAACCGTGGGCCAAACTGACTGCGAAGCAACAGAAGTTGGTGTTGCACGGCCAAGAAGGCGCGATGCTCGTAAAGTATCGCAATCGTTTCGGCAAAGTACGTCAGTTCAGTACATCGTATGAAGGTGTGATTCCATGGATCAAGCGGCGTCACGAAGATTCTGAGAGTGAGTGGACACGCGAACAATTCGAGGGTTACATGCGTTTGGTGCCGTGCCCATCCTGTGCAGGGGCTCGATTAAGGCCGGCTTCTCTTGCGGTCACCGTAGGAGACAAACATATTTCAGAAGTTTGTGACATGTCGATTGCTGACTCGGCTTTATTTTTGCGTGGTTTGCATCTCAGTGATCGGGACATGATGATCGCAGAACGTATCGTCAAAGAAATTAATGCTCGTTTAGGTTTTTTGCTCGACGTGGGGCTTGACTATTTGTCATTGTCGAGGGCTGCTGGAACCCTTGCTGGCGGAGAGGCGCAACGCATCCGCCTTGCAAGCCAAATAGGTTCTGGACTTGTAGGGACTCTCTACGTTTTAGACGAGCCATCAATTGGGCTGCATCAACGAGACAATCGTCGTCTCATCGATACCGTCCTGCGGCTTCGCGATCTCGGAAACACAGTGATTGTTGTTGAGCATGATGAAGAGACAATCAAAGCAAGTGATTGGATTGTTGACATTGGTCCTGGAGCTGGAGAGCATGGTGGCGAAGTTGTGTACAGCGGACAAGTGGCCGGCATATCTAAGGCCAAAAACTCGATCACAGGTAAATATCTCACGGGGGAAATGTCTATCCCCGTTCCTGCAATTCGGCGCTCACCGCGAGGCGACCATATTGTGATCCATGGTGCGCGTGAGCACAACTTACGAGATATTGATGTCTCAATTCCTCTGGGTTGTCTAGTGGCGGTTACTGGTGTTTCAGGAAGTGGCAAGAGTTCGCTTATCCGAGATATTTTGTTGCCTGCAATGATGCAGCAGATTTATAAGAGCAAGAATGCTCCAGGTCGACACCGCACAGTTGAGGGAGTGGAAAAAATTGACAAGGTGATCGATATGGATCAATCGCCAATCGGTCGAACACCGAGGTCTAATGCTGCAACGTACACCGGAGTGTTCGCCTCGATCAGGAAACTTTTTGCATCTACACCTGAATCCAAAGTGCGTGGCTATCAGCCAGGTCGGTTTAGTTTCAATGTTGCTGGTGGACGTTGTGAGGCTTGCTCTGGGGACGGCACCATAAAGATTGAAATGCATTTCTTGCCCGATGTGTATGTGCCCTGTGAAGTGTGTAAAAAAGCTCGCTACAACAGAGACACTTTGGAAATAAGTTTTAAGGGAAAAAATATTGCAGAAGTGCTCGATATGCCTATTTCGGAGGCCTTGGACTTTTTTTCAAATCAACCGTCAATAGCGCGTCACATGCAGACTCTGGTGGATGTTGGGCTTGGCTATGTGCGGCTTGGACAATCTGCGCCAACATTGTCTGGGGGAGAAGCCCAACGTGTAAAACTGGCCGCTGAATTGGCTAAACGGTCCACAGGACACACGATGTATCTACTGGATGAGCCGACTACGGGGTTACATTTTGAAGACGTGCGACGACTGCTTACCGTTTTGTCGCGACTCGTTGATCAAGGAAACTCTGTGGTGGTCATTGAGCACAATCTGGACGTGATCAAGACCGCAGACTGGTTGATTGACCTTGGGCCTGAAGGCGGTAAGGGTGGAGGCCTCGTCGTGTGTGAGGGCCCACCAGAAACTGTGGCGAGTTGTTACGAAAGCCACACTGGTCGATTTTTGGCTGTGATGTTGGGTATGGATCTCCCTGTTCCAACAACCACACGAAACTCGGTAGCCAAGAAAAAGCCAATAACGAAAAGGGCTGTTGCTAAAAAGCCCACTCGTCAGAAGGCGTAACAGAGATGACCGTGCAACGTCCAGCAGTTGGCACGATTCCTACTTCGCCTGGTTCTTATCAGTTCAAGGACGATCTCGGTCGCGTAATTTACGTGGGTAAAGCATCAAATTTGCGTTCACGGTTATCTAACTATTTTCAAGACGTGCAGATGCTCCATCCTCGAACTGCAGCAATGGTGACGGCGGCAGAATCTGTCGAATGGATCGAGGTTCGCAACGAAGTTGAGGCACTGATACTTGAATACAGTCTGATAAAACAGCATCGTCCGCGCTTTAATGTGCGGCTTCGTGATGACAAGAGTTATCCATTTTTGGCCATAACTCTTGACGAACAGTGGCCGCGCGCGGTAGTAATGCGCGGTACCAAGAGCAAAGGAACGCGCTACTTCGGTCCATTCCCTCATGCCTGGGCAATCAGGGACACGCTCGACTTGTTGTTGCGTACATTTCCTGTGCGCACATGTAGCCAGGGAAAGTTCAAGCAACATCAGCGCATTGGTCGTCCATGCTTATTGTTTCATATCGAAAAATGCAGTGGGCCGTGTGTTGGGGCTATCTCTGATACTGCTTATGCGGATTATGTAAAGCAACTCACGGCGTTCCTGGACGGTGACACAGATGCTGTAATACAGAAATTACAGAACGACATGCAAGCAGCATCTGACGCACATGAATTCGAATTAGCCGCGCGATTCAGAGATCGTCTTAGCAGTGTGCAACGCGCTATTGAAAAACAACAGATGGTGGGAGAACGCGATGAGGATCTTGACATCATTGGGGTGGCTGAGGATGAATTAGAAGCAGCAGTGCAGGTGTTTTATGTACGTAAGGGCCGTGTCGTTGGGCGCAAAGGCTTCATTATGGACAAAGTGGAAGATCTTTCACCTGGGGGACTAGTTGATCGAATCCTTGAAGAAATGTATGGGGATGAACCTGCATTGGGAATTCCTTCGCAAGTGTTGGTGCCAGTTATTCCAGATGATGTACATACATATGCAGAATGGCTAAAGCATTTGAAGGGCTCTCATGTGCAGATTCGGGTGCCACAACGAGGAGATAAACGAGATCTGCACGAAACAGTGACTATCAATGCACGTGAAGAATTTGTTCGACACCGGATGCGCCGCGCAACAGATCACAACTCCAGAAGTAGGGCATTGGCCGAATTACAGGATCTGCTTGGTTTGCCAGAAGCACCATTGCGAATTGAGTGTTATGACATGGCTCATCTTCAGGGAACTGATTATGTCGGATCGATGGTCGTGATGGAAGATGGAATTGCGAATAAGCGCGAATATCGGCGTTTCAAAATTAAAGATGTTCCAGGAAACGATGATTATGCCGCGATGAGGGAAGTGCTTATGCGCCGGTTGTCTGCATACATTGCAGAGCGAGACCAGCCAATTGCCGAACGTGGAGAAAAACCCGAAAGATTTTCTTATCCTCCTCAGTTGCTGTTAGTCGATGGCGGCAAAGGGCAATTGGCCGTGGCTCAAAGCGTGGTGAAAGAGTTAGGCCTAGACCAAGAAATCCCAGTTGCTGCGTTAGCAAAACGATTTGAAGAGGTGTACATCCCGGGTCGGGCAGAACCTGTGCGTATTCCCCGAGGAACTGAAGGTTTGTTTATGTTGCAAAGAATCCGTGATGAAGCACATCGATTTGCAAATACATTCCACCGTGAGTTACGGGCCAAGCGGATGGTGTCGTCATCGCTTGAAGGGATTGTTGGGCTTGGGGAAATTCGTGCAAAACGCCTTGTAAAAGAAATGGGTGGAGTTAACGCAGTAAAGAAAGCAACGCAAGATGATCTAGCACTGTTGTCGTGGCTACCACGCTCAGTTGCAGAAGCCGTTTATGTACGTTTTCATGCAATGGAGCAACCAAAAGACATAGTGTGACAGCGTGAGTGAAAATGGACTTTGGGATGAACATGCGCAGTGGTGGATTGATGGCTTCACCGATGGCGCAGATCCAGAATATGTGGAACAAATTATTCCGCTAGCCCTTGAGGAGCTGGCTGGTTTTTCCACTGTCCTTGATATCGGGTGTGGGGACGGACAGATTTCTCGATCATTAGCTGCTCAAGGCGCGATAGTTCTTGGAATTGATCCCACTGCTGCCCATATTGCAATTGCACAGGAGCGTGGCGCAGGACCCACTTATCAATTGGCGGGAGCGTCGCAGTTGCCCGTGCCTGATGGTTCCTACGATGCAGTCCTGGCGTGTCTTGTGTTTGAACACATAGACGATGTAGATACTGCCATCTCAGAAGTGGCGCGAGTTCTTCGTCAGGGTGGTCAATTTAGTTTTTTTCTGAATCATCCGTTGCTGCAAACCCCCGGAAGCGGGTGGATCGATGATCATATTTTGGACCCGCCTGAGCAGTACTGGCGCATCGGGCCATACCTTGTTGAAACAGAATCTATTGAAGAAGTGGAACGCGGTGTGCATGTTCGATTTATTCACCGTCCGCTAAGTCGGTACATCAACGCGTTATTGGCTAATGGTCTTGCGATCGAACGGATGCTAGAGCCGTCACCACCACAAGGCTTTCTAGATCGGGCACCTGAATATGCGCTTGCGCACACCATTCCACGATTGTTGTATCTGCGTGCTGTCAAGAAATGAACTCGTAAAGGTAGTGTTGCCACAATGACCGACATTCTCGTTGTCGCCGGGCTTTCTGGAGCTGGACGATCTCAGGCTGCAGATAATTTGGAAGATCTTGGATGGTTTGTCGTTGACAATCTTCCAGTCGTTCTGATTGACAAAGTTGTTGAATTATCTGGTGAATCCGGCGGTGAAATTAAAAAACTCTGTTTGGTCGTTGGTAATGCTGGTCAGCAGACTGACATTCTGGCTCCAATAGCCACGTTGCGCCAACAGGGTCACAGAGTTCGAGTTTTATTTCTAGAAGCATCAACAAGGGAACTAGTTCGCAGATACGAAGCATCTCGTCGTAAGCATCCGTTAAGTGATGCATCATCTGGGTTAGAGGATGTCATCGAGCGTGAGCGTGTGGCAATAGGCGAAGTAAAAGCAATGGCTGACCTAATTATCGATACAACAGGCCTCACGGTGCATCAACTCAAAGCTCAACTCGTTCAGTTGTTCGGACCGGAAAACCCGACAGATTCTATTCAAATATCTGTGACATCATTTGGATTCAAGCATGGTGTGCCGATCGATGTCGACATGGTACTCGATGTCCGCTTTTTGCCAAATCCTCATTGGGACGAAGAACTGCGGCCTCTCAGTGGTCTGGATGGCGCTGTCAAGGAGTTTGTCCTACGTCAAGAATTGACCACTCCATTTCTTGACCAGATAGCTGCTTTGTTGGCACTGGTACTGCCTGCTTACGTGTCTGAGGGTCGAAGCTACCTAACGATTGGAATTGGCTGTACCGGTGGTCGTCACCGGTCTGTGGCCATTGCCGAAGAAATTGCTCGGCAAGTCTCGTCTCAGGGTTATCACCCTCGCGTTTCTCATCGTGATATCAGCCTCTAAGTTGCCTGCATTCTGGTAAATCTCATTCTTTTGGCACCTGCGAACTAAGGTCAGATGAACATAGTTCATCGAAAGGACGTTTAGTCATGACAGTTCGTGTCGGTATTAATGGTTTTGGGCGTATCGGACGCAATTTCTTTCGGGCGGTGACTGCTTCTGGAGCAGATATTGAGATTGTGGCTGTAAACGATCTTGGGTCGTTGAAGACCATGGCCCACCTTTTGAAATATGACTCCGTACTCGGTGTGTTGCCATATGACATCACGGCGGTCGATGGTGGTATCAGCGTGGATGGAAAAGTGCTGAAAGTGCTTAGCGAGCGCGACCCAAAGGCATTGCCTTGGGGCGCATTGGGTGTTGATCTCGTAATCGAATCAACCGGTATTTTCACTGATCGTGATAAGGCTGCTGTGCATCTTGAAGCTGGAGCGCCTTTGGTAATTGTGTCGGCTCCATCAAATGGTGCAGACGCAACGTTTGTCTATGGCGTCAATCATTTAGAGTTTGACAAGTCGAAACACAAGGTCATCTCGAATGCCAGTTGTACCACTAATTGCTTTGTGCCGTTAGTGAAGGTTCTTGACGATGCGTTCGGTGTTGAACAAGGTTTGATGACAACGATTCATGCCTACACAGGCGACCAGCTGTTAGTTGATGGGCCACATAGTGACCTGCGTAGAGCCCGTGGAGCAGCAATAAATATTATTCCTACAAGCACAGGTGCCGCACGTGCGACAAGCCTCGTGATGGAATCAATGAAGGGCAAATTGGACGGAACATCGTTGCGGGTTCCTGTTCCCACAGGATCTATCACTGACTTTGTAGCAAACCTTAAAAATCCTGCAACTGTGGAAGAGATTAACGCTGTGTATAAGACAGCAGCCGATGGTCCACTAAAAGGCATTCTGGAATATACCGATGCTCCAATTGTGTCGAGCGATATTGTGACAAATCCCCATTCATGCATCTTTGACAGTGGATTAACCATGAGCCTTGGAACCATGGTGAAGGTGCTTGGCTGGTACGACAATGAGTGGGGTTATTCCAATCGCTTGGTTGATCTTTCGTTGCACGTTGGCAAATAGTTCGGCGACAACGTGAGTCGGGTTCCTACGCTAGAAGACCTTGGCGATGTTTCCGGGAAGCGTGTCTTGGTGCGCACCGATTTCAATGTGCCAATGACTGGACCCGATGATGCACGCACCATTGTTGATGATTTTCGAATTCGCGCCACGTTGCCCACCATAGAGTGGCTAACTTCGCGTGGTGCGCAGGTTGTGTGTGCTAGTCACCTTGGTCGCCCCAAAGGAATCTTCGTCGAGAAGTATTCGATGAAGCCAGTACGCGCGCGATTAGCAACGTTGGCGCCTGGAGTGGAGTTGCTGGAGAACCTGCGTTTTAATGCAGGAGAAGAAGGAAACTCCCCAGAATTCGTCGCATCTCTTATTAGGGGAATTGACTTATATGTAAATGACGCATTCGGGGCTGCCCATCGTTCACATGCATCAATTGTGGGTCCTGCTCGTACGTTGCCGTCTGCTGCCGGACGATTACTCGAACGAGAAGTAGAGGTACTTGGCAATCTTCGAGAAAAACCAAAGCGACCTTTTGTCGTAGTGCTCGGTGGTGCAAAAGTGAGCGACAAGATTGGTGTCATTGAGTCTTTCTTGCAAATCGCAGATTCCCTAATTATCGGCGGGGGGATGTGTTTTACATTTCTTGCCGCCCTCGGATATCCAGTTGGTGACTCACTCTGTGAACTCGATCAGATAGCGACGTGTCGTCGGCTTATGGATCTGGGCAAGCCTATTTATTTGCCTGAAGACATTATTGGCTTGGATGCAAAAGGTCGATATGCAACCTTTGGACAGCGATTGCCACAAGGAGCAAAAGGTTTGGATATCGGACCAGGAAGTGCTGCTGCATTCAGCGATTTAATCTTAGATGCGCGCACTGTGTTTTGGAATGGGCCTATGGGCATGTTCGAAGACGATCGTTTTGCAGCAGGTACTCGTACAGTTGCTGAAGCTATGGCAGCAACAAAAGCTTTTACTGTGGTCGGCGGCGGAGATAGTGCTGCTGCGCTGGCTCAATTCAAGCTTGCTGATGAAGTGGATTATGTGTCCACCGGTGGCGGCGCATCGCTTGAACTTCTTGAACTTGGCGACTTGCCTGGTTTAGCTGCATTGAGAGGTGCCCCCAATGTCCACTAATACGCGTAAACCACTCATGAGTGGTAACTGGAAAATGAATCAAAATCATTTTGAGGCAATTCAATTTATTCAAAAGTTGGCTTATCTGATCGGAAAGGATGACTTCGAAGCAGTGGACGTGAGTGTTCATCCGCCGTTCACCGATATTCGCAGCGTGCAAACCCTGATTGAAGCAGACAAATTGAACTTATTACTCGGAGCTCAGCATTGTCACTTTGAAGATAAGGGTGCGTATACAGGTGAAATTTCTCCAGCATTCCTAGCAAAGCTAACTGTCAAATATGTCATTTGCGGACACAGTGAACGAAGACAAATTTTCGGGGAAACCGATGAAATAGTTCATAAAAAACTGTGGGCGATACTTGCAAATAAAATGATTCCAATTCTGTGTGTTGGTGAAACGCTTGCAGAACGCGAGTCGGGGACAACCACCGACAAAGTGTTGGGTCAGGTACGTTCGGGGCTAAATAAACTTGCACCTGAACAAGTGGAAGGATTGGTAATTGCATATGAACCAATTTGGGCAATAGGTACTGGCAAGACAGCATCATCTAGTGACGCCCAAGAAGTCTGCGGTGCTATCCGCCGCGAAGTGAGTGTGTTGTTCGGTACGCCCGTCGCCGAGCAAATTCGGATTCAATATGGTGGTTCTGTCAAAGCAGGAAATATTGTCGAACTAATGGCTCAGCCAGATATTGATGGTGCACTTATTGGCGGGGCCAGTCTTGACCCTGACGAGTTCGCTCGGATTGTGCAGTACCGTCTACACGAGTAGGTCCTTAAACCGCTAGAATTGGCAATCGTGCGCACCATAGTTATGTACATCACCATCGTGATCAACGTGGTTTCCATGTTGTCGTTAATAGTCGGCGTGCTGTTGCACAGTGGCCAGGGTGGAGGGTTGTCAGACATGTTTGGTGGCTCAAGCGGTGCAGGGCTTGGCTCAGCTGCTGCTGAGAAGAATCTCAATAGGATTACCACCGTTTTGGCGACTATCTGGCTGTTTACAGTAATCGCCCTTGGCTTTTTGATGTCCTAGTAGATAGTCTTTCTATTCCACGTCGAAGTGGCGAAATGGCAGACGCACCAGCTTAAGGGGCTGGCATCCGTAAGGGTATGGGGGTTCAAGTCCCCCCTTCGACACTAAAAAAACGGCTTGTCGAAGCCGTTTTTTTGCTTTTATGCCATCACCCGAAGATGCTTTTTTGTGGTGACGAAGTAGACGGATATGCATAGCATCACAAGACCACATGCCGTGAATGTCCAAGGTGCTGAATCTACTCGTCTAGCGATGAAGCCGATGAGTAATGCTCCCATCGGGGCCAAGCCAGTCATGAGCAACGAGGTGATAGCCATGACGCGTCCCATTAACTCGGGGGGTGTGTTCTTTTGAATGAGTGTCTGATTGAGATTCATGAACAGGCCACCGCCAAGGCCCCACAGAAATATGAAAAACCCCATCATGAGAAGTGATCTGGATTGTCCGAGGATCATTTGAACTACAGAGCCCCAACAAAGCCCACACATAAACCACATACCCTTACGGATCATTTTGTGACTAAAACGCAAGATCAGTAAGGACGATATGAACGTTCCTGCTCCCATCATGGCAAAGATTAGGGTGGTTTGACTTGCTGTTGCTCTTACTTCTTCTTTGGCAATCTGGGTAGCAAGAACGAGCCAGGGTGTCATCATTAATAGCACTGACGATGCAAGGAGAGCATAAAAAGACCTCACGGCTTTGTCGCGGCGAATGAAATTGATTCCTTCAAATATTTCTTCACGCATTTTTCGTTGGACAGGTACTGTTCGTTCTGGAAGTTTAAGTGGAATAAGAACTAGGAAACCAATCAGGTGCAAAACAGCTTGTACCCAAAAAACCCCCTGTATTCCCCACGCCCGAATTGCTGGTCCTGCGGTTGCTGGGCCAATAAACATGGCGATGTTCGTTCCAATTGCGCTGACGGAGATAGCGCCAATAAGTTTGTCTCGTGGAACAAGTGTTGGAACAATGGCACTGCGTATCGGTGAGCCGATAGCAATAAAAATACCCGCGCAAAAAGAGCCAACAATTGCCCAACGAAGTGTCATGTGGCCAGTTGAAATCATGGTGGCAATACTGACCGTTACAACCAAAGCACCGAGTTGGCTTGTCATCAAAATAACGCGTCTGTTTAATCGGTCGCTCATCATCCCGATAGGGAGTGAGAGAAATAGTGCAGGGATACCCATCATAAACAGAAGCAATCCGTTGACGTCAGATTTTGAACCTAACTCCAGCGCCATCCACACATAAGCAAAACGTTCGGTGCTTTGGACCAATGTAAAAAGAATACTGTTACTGACGAGAAGTCGAAATGACTTAATTTTCAAGAGATCCGTTGCGCGGATACGTTCAAGTTCGGCCATTGTCGAGAATATCTAACAATTAGTAGTAGATGCGAGTTAGAGCGAACTGTACAACGAATCGATAAGTGCTCGATTGCGCGGATTTTGCCATCGTGGGCCTAGTTGATTCATGACATATCCAAATCCAACTCGTGCAGTTGGATCGGCAAATCCGACAGAACCACCTGCACCGTAGTGTCCAAACGCTGTGGGGTTTGGACCGAATCCACGCTCTGGTAGAGGAATTTGAAAGCCGTGGGCGAATCGAGAATTGCGACCGAGAACGATGTCAGGTCCGTTCGATGTTTCGGTTGTGGCTTGAGCAAGCACTGCATCTGGTAACAAGGTGACGGAGTTGTGTGTACCGCCGTGGGCTAAAACGGTGTAGATCGATGACACAGCGCGTGCTGACGCGTGCATGTTTGTACTTGGAATCTGTGCTGAACGCCATTGCGGACTGTTAATAACACCAGCGCCAGAAAGTCCCGACGGATTGTTGTAGGTGTTGAATTGAAGAAGTGTTGCGTCGTCAAGGTCTGCTGGTTCTTCTTCTGGCTGTGGCGCACCTGGCCATTCAAAGTCGGCGATGCGTGAATGAAGTGAAACGGGAACGCCGAGATAGATGTCGGCGTGTAGCGGTTTAGAAACTTGTTCTGAGAGTAACTGACCGATATTTTTGCCGGTGGCACGGCGCAGCATCTCGCCAACCAAAAAGCCAAACGTATTCACGTGGTAACCGTGAGTTGATCCTGGTTCCCACCAGGGTCTGTGTGCAGCGAGAGTGGATGTCATGAGACCCCAATCAAGCATGGAACCTGGAGCGAGTCGGTGGCGAACTGCTGGAAGACCAGCGCGATGGGCGAGAAGATCACGCAGTGTGATGTGTTCTTTGCCGTGAACGCCAAACTGTGGCCAAATAGAGGAGACAGTGGTGTCGTAAGAGACAACGCCGTTTGCGACACATTGTGCTGCTACGAGTGATGTGATTCCTTTTCCGATGGAGAAAGCATTCACAAGACTGTCACTTGACCAGTGGGTGGTGCGATCAAGGGTGGCGTAGCCACCCCATAGGTCAACCACGGCATGACCATCTACGGTGATGTTGACAGCTGCGCCAATTTCGGCATGCTCAAAAAAGTTATTAACAAACGCCTCACGAACTGCTGCAAATGCAGGGTCACATGTGCCGTAGATGGGCGTTGTGTTGGTCAGAGGGCTGACTTCTCCAAAATGTGAATTCCGCATGCTGATCCAAGACCAATTACGTGGGCAAGTCCAACTTTTGCACCTTCAATTTGACGAGGTCCAGCTTCACCGCGCAGATGATGGCACACTTCCCAGACATTGGCGATTCCTGTTGCAGCAATTGGGTGACCCTTTGACTGCAAACCTCCAGAGACGTTCACTGGTGTCTTTCCGTCGCGCCATGTTGCTCCAGAGTTGAAGAAGTCAACTGCACCACCTTGCTCACATAACATCAGATTGTCGTAGTGGACAAGCTCTGCTGTTGCAAAACAGTCGTGGAGTTCAACGAGGTCAAGGTCGCTTGGTGAAACGCCAGCCTGCTCGTATGCCTGAGTGGCTGCCATGCGGGTGAGTGTGTTGACGTCTGGCAGGATCTGGCATGCCTCCTGGTAAGGGTCGCTGGTCAAAATGGAAGCGGAAACTTTGATTGCTCGGCGCTGTTGTTCAAGCGAGAGCGTGCGCAACTTAGTGCCACTCACTATCACTGCCGCTGCTGCGCCATCACAGTTGGCTGAACACATTGGACGCGTGTTTGGATAAGCAATCATGACGTCATTCATAATCTCTTCAAGTGTCATCCGCTTTTGGTACGCAGCAAGTGGGTTCAATGTCGAGTGAGCATGGTTTTTCTCAGATATTTTTGCGAACAATTCAAATGTCGCTCCGCCGTATTTGTGACCGTACTCCATACCAATTTGAGCAAAGGTGCCTGGCATGTTGTCAGTTCCGATTAGACCATCGGTTGGGGCAACTGCGCCGTATCGACCTGATGGGGTCCACTCGTTGCCGGCGTCGGGTCGACTGCGCGCGCCAAGTAGGCCGACTCCTGCAAGTTTCTCCACTCCAACAGCAAGCCCCATGTCGCATTCACCGGCTTTGATGGCCATGATGACTGTGCGAAGTGCGGTTGCGCCTGTGGCACAAGCATTAGACACGTTGTAGACAGGGATTCCTGTTTGTCCGACCTGCTTTTGAATTTGCTGGCCAATTCCGCCAGCACCCATTAGACATCCAGCAGCCATTACACCCATGTCTTTCATGGTCACGCCACCGTCGGCAAGAGCAGCAAAAATCGCTTCAGATGCGAGATCAACAGTGTCTCTGTCTGGGTACTTGCCAAACTTGATCATGTTGATTCCGAGGATGTAGATGTCGTCGCTTGCCATTGTGGATGCTCCTTGTATTGGGTTTTTATTGCTAGAGGTGTGTATAAAAATGTTTAGGCGGGTTCGAAGCCGAAGCCAATGGCGTCGTCTCCCTTTTCGTCTGTGCCGAGTACGTAGGTTGCCAGACGTACTTTCATGCCGAGCGTTACCTTGTCTGGCGTCGGATCAACATTGATGAGGTTGGCGCGAACGCTTGTCCCATCACAGTCGATAACGGCTGCAACAAACGGAACAGGAACTCCTGGGGATGCAAAAGTTACGATTGTGAAAGATCGAACGATGCCTTCTGTTCCGATGGTGACTTTTTTGAAGTCACGTCCAGAACAGTTCGCACACGCATTGCGTCGATCAAAAAAACGTGCACCACAAGAGGTGCATTCGTTGGCCACAAGATGGGCTTGGCCTTTAAGGGAGAGGTAATCGACCATGGGGATCTGAGACATTGAGAAAGGCTCCTAGATAGGGGTAGTTGTACGACTCTATGCCAATGTTGCACCTACAGACCAAGTGGAGGTCAGGCTTTTGTTCGAACTGCAATAGCATCTTATAAATCTACGAATCGTTGAGGAGGGCAAATTGGCCAAGCAGTGGAAAAACTGGGCGGGTAATCAGCATGCCATGCCACTCAGTATTGAGGTGCCTGCGAACGATAATGACCTAGCAGCCCTTATTGGTCTGGCTCATTCTCGTTCCGAAACGGTCAAGGTAGTGGGGTCTGGTCATAGTTTTACTGCAGCTGCAGCTACCACGGGCAGGATGGTCTGCCTAGATCGATTCTCTGGAATCCACAGCATCGATCATGAAAGATCGGAAGTCACGGTTGGGGCCGGTACGACATTGTCGCGCCTTAATGAGTTGCTCCATGCACAAGACCTGGCGTTGCCGAACCTGGGTGACATTGCGTATCAAACGCTGGCTGGAGCAATATCGACCTCAACTCACGGAACCGGCACCAAACTGACGGGGCTTGGTGCGCTGGTTGTTGGATTTACCTTGATCGATGGCCAAGGAAATATTTTGGAATGCTCTCGAGACAAGAATGCAGATATTTTTGATATCGCCCGCGTGTCTGTTGGAGCGCTTGGAGCGATTACTCAGTACACGATCAAAGTCGTGCCAGCGTTTCGATTGCGTGCCCGCGAGGACGCAATGCGAATCAACGATGTCCTTGCCAATATCCATGAATTGGCTGCGCAACATGATCACTTTGAATTTTTTTGGATTCCACACACCAAGTGGGCGCTCACCAAACGAAACAATCGCACCGATGAACCATTGCAACCATTGCCCAAAATTAAAGGATGGGTCGACAAGACCTTTATGGAAAATTATGCGTTTGGTGCATTGTGTCGTGTCGGACGCCTTCGCCCAAGTCTTATTCCACGCCTTGCTACAGCGTTGCCGTCGTCTGGTCCGCGCGAGTACATCGACCAAAGTTATAAAATTTTTGCCAGTCCACGTCTCGTGCGATTTTATGAAATGGAACAAGCAATGCCCGCCCAAGCTGTTGTTCCGGCACTGACGGAAATTATGCAGTTAGTGGAAAGAAAGGGTTATCTCTTGAATTTCCCTGTCGAGGTTCGCTTTACTGCTGGTGATGATGTTCCTTTGTCGACTGCCTATGGCCGTGACACTGCCTATATCGCGGTGCACGTGTTCCAAGGGATGCAATTCGAACCATTTTTCCGAGACGTCGAAGACATCTTTCGGTCCTACGATGCTCGTCCACACTGGGGCAAGATGCACTACCGACAAGCACAAGAATTATCGGGTCTGTATCCTCGATGGAACGACTTCATCGCAATGCGGGATCGACTCGATCCACATCGCACATTTAGCAATGACTACACCCGGATGGTGTTTGGAAGCTGATATTTAGTAGTGACTACAAACAGATGTCTTGGGGTCGCACAGGAACACGAGTGATGTCCTTGCCAATTGCATCTCGAATTGCTGCTGCAATGGCAGGAGTAACTGAAATACATGGGGGTTCACCAACTCCTTTAGCACCCATCGGTGCTTGAGGATCTGGCTCTTCAATCATGATTGCAATCACCTTGGGAGCATCAAGAGCTGTTGGCAGTAGGTAGTCGGTGAAGCTTGGATTTCGAACACGGCCATCTTGCATGATGATTTCTTCCATCACTGCTAGTCCAAGACCTTGAGCAATGCCGCCCTCTATTTGTCCAAGGACGCTCAGTGGGTTCAAAGCGCGACCAACATCTTGAGCAGTAGCAATTTGGACAACCTTTACAAGGCCGAGTTCTGGATCAACATCTACAACTGCGCGATGGGCGACGAATGCGAACGCAACGTGGCAGTCGCCTTGGCCTTTTTCATCTAGGTCAGAAGTTGGTTTGTGATGAAACTCAAAAGTTTCATCAATACGTATTCCAACGCTTGCTTCTGCAACAGAGATCCGCAAAGTACCGACCGTGTCGATGATGTCTGTGTCTTCAATTGCCAGACGTACAGGGTCAATTGAGTATTTTTCACCGACGGCTTCGAAGAGGCGCTCGCGCACAATGCGACACACAGCGTCGACAGCGCCACCGCTCATCCATGTTTGTCGAGAGGCCGAAGTCGACCCAGCGGATCCGATATCTGTATCAATCGTGTCTGTGATGACATTGTCGATTCCAAGTATCGTGCGAGCAATCTGTGGGGCCAAGGTGACAAAGCCTTGACCAACCTCACTCGTAGCAAATTTCAACGTAATCACACCGTCAGCAAGAATGCAGCGAGCGGTGGAGTAGTCATCAAAGCCTTCTGAATACATAATGTTTTTGATGCTGACACCCCAGCCAATTCCGCGCTTGATGTGGCTGCGGTCTGCGGTAAGGCCTGAACCACCCGGAAGATCCAATTCGTGGGGATGATCGCCCATCTCTGGCGGCAGTGGTATTGCGTCTGTCTCGCGGATGCAACGCTCAACGGGTGCAACACTTTGCATTATCTGGCCTGTAATGAGCATGTCCCCGGTTTTCATCGCATTACGTAAGCGAATTTCTACCGGACTGAGCCCGCAGGCCACGGCGAGCTTGTCCATTTGGCCCTCGTGAGCAAAGCAGGCTTGAACAACACCGAAGCCACGCATAGCGCCACAGGGTGGGTTATTTGTTCTGGCTGCATATCCCTCAACCACGGCATTTGGACAACGGTATGGTCCTTGAGTATGTGTGATTCCATTAAGTAACACGGCTGAGGATGTGGATGCGTATGCTCCGCCATCAAAGACAAATCGTGCGTCTATCCGAATGATTTCTCCATCCTGTGATGCATGGTGGCGCATCCAGATTTTTGCAGGATGACGGTGGACGTGACCGAAAAAACTTTCTTCTCTGCTGTAATGCATCTTGACCGGCCGCGATGTTTTTAGAGCAAGAAGTGCGGTGTGCACTTGGAGACTGATATCTTCGCGTGCTCCAAAGGCTCCGCCTACTCCACCGAGCACGATTCGAACTCGTTCAACCGGCAGGTTGAGGCATTTAGCCATTTGTTTTTGGTCTTCATGCAGCCATTGTGTGGCTACAAAAACTTCGACTCCGAATCCATCATGGTCGGGGATAACAAGGGCTGCTTCTGTGCCTAAAAACGCTTGGTCTTGCATCCCGATTTCATATGTGCCTTCCACAACAATGGGGCCTGTTGCTGTTGGGTCACCGTGTTCTATCCGTTGGTGTCTAATTAAATTGCCATCGGGATGTATCGGTGCAGTTGAGCCATCAATGGCCCGTTCTGGGTCGCTCAAGACAGGTAGGACCTCGTACACCACAATGATCGCAGCCAGGGCCCTGCGACATGTCTCTGGATGGTCAGCGGCGACTGCTGCAATTGGCTCGCCCATATAACGGGCAACGTCGCGGGCAAAAACTGGTTGGTCTTCACTAATGAGGCCGTATGTCAACTGACCTGGAACATCATCGGCTGTGATTACACATGCCACACCATCGATTGCCCACGCACCACTGACATCAATTGACACGATGCGTGCATGAGGATGTGGTGAGCGCAAAGTAGCGCCCCATAACATGTTTTCAGCAAAGAGATCTGAAGCAAAAGCAAAGTCGCCTTTTACTTTTGCTGCGCCATCTGGACGAAGTGCACTTGTTCCAAGAACTTCTCGCTGTGTTGTGGTACGAACGCTCATCTGTTGGCCTCTGCACGTGAGGCTATGACTACATCAACTGCGGCAAAGATGCGTCCGTATCCGGTACAACGACAAATATTTCCTGACAAAGCTTCTTTGATTTCGTGTTCATCTGGTTCCTGATTGTGCTCAAGAAGATGATGAACAGCCATAACGAGACCAGGTGTGCAAAATCCGCACTGAACTGCTCCTTCGGTGATGAAGGATTCTTGTACGTCGGTAAGAGAGCCGTCAGAATTAAGGCCCTCAATTGTTGCTATCTCGGATTCCACTGCACTTGCTGCCATCACAAGACAACTACACACCGCTTTGCCATCGATAAATACCGTGCAACTACCGCATTCTCCCTGTTCACACGCTCCTTTGGCCCCAGGCAGTCCGAGGCGTTCACGTAAAACGTAGAGAAGGCTTTCGCCGATCCATGCATCTTTTACTGCGTGAGTCTGTCCATTGATTTGGAGGTTGTAGAACTCGTTGCTGCTCATTGTTGTGTTCCTCTTTGTAGAAGTCGTTTGGCTAAAACAGAAATTGCGTGCTTGCGATATTCAGCGGTAGATCGGTGGTCGTCAATGGGTCGAGCCTCTATTGCTGCGCGGCGTCCAAACTCTTGGGCAAGTTCGGTAGTTATAGATGTCTGAGAAGAAAGTTTTTGTGCATTCAGCCACTGCTCTGTGTCGTAACAGCGAATAATTATCGGACCAACAGACCCAAGGGCTACTAGTACCATGTTGTCTTGCCAAGCCAGACAGCACGACGCAACAGAGATAACCATCGCGTTGCGAACGCCTACCTTGGAATAACCCTGCCAACCATTGGAGATAGGAAGGGTGACTCCTGTGATGATCTCATGTGATCCACATGAATTTTTTTTCGGTCCTGTCATGAAGTCAGAGAAGGGAACAATTCTTTCTCCTTCCACAGAATGCAGATGGATTGCAGCGTTCATTGCTGCAAGAACGGGCAGCGAATCTCCCGCCGGAGAGCAAGTACCAAGATTTCCTCCGAGCGACCCAGCAGCACGTATTTGGGGGGAGCCGACCGTTCGTGCTGCGGCTGCTAGTGCCGGAAGCGCGACAGCTAGTTCACCATGTTCCATGTCTGCATAAGGCACAGAAGCACCGATGAAGACCGTTTGGGTTGATGTATCAACTGACCATCGAGAAAGTTCCGGTACGCGTCCAAGTGAAATGACATTGCTGGGTCGACGATGATTGAAGTTGACTTCAACCATCATGTCGGTACCGCCGGTCAGTAAATGAGCATCGGATGTTTCAGCAAGCATTTGTACAGCTTCATTCAAAGAATGTGGGATCAGAACGGTCATGTGAGTTATCTCAATCTTTCGTGTAAACGTACGGCGGCCTCGGCTGCTTTTGCTCTAATTTGGGCCATGTCAAACTGTGTGGGAATACCATTACGCACAACATGTGTGTTATTCACAAACACGTCTGTTGGTCGAGTGCCTGGGGAGAATGCAACGTGCCAAGCACTATCGACATTGTCATAATTCCATACAACTTTGTCTTTCTTTATTTCAGGAAAGAAATGTGTTCCGTTGTCTAGCCATTGCCACACGGTTTCAGGAGACGCCGTGACATCGTGTTCTCGCAGCCGCACATACCCCAGACGAAATTCTTCAAGCATGTCGGCTCCTATTCCATCAGTGCCCAAAACTATTCTGTTTTTATGCTTGGTCGGATTGGCATAACCGACAGAATTATTCATGTTGGAACGCGGATTATGAGCGATGGTTCCTTGGAGTGGGCGATCGAGATGAACTGCGTGCACCAAAAGCCAATTATCCTGGGCAAGTGCTTCTAGTCTCGCGCCAGCAGTGACATCGTCTTGACCCTCTGCCACATGAATATGCACACCAACATTAAGGTCGGCAGCAAGTTTTGATGCAGCCTGCAATGATTCATCGCCACATGTAAATGATGCATGTATGCCGACCATTCCATTCCCACCTGCTCGAAGGAATCGTTCATTTTCGGCGAGCCCACGTCGTGCCCCATCTGTCATTGGTTCATTAGGCGACACCTTTGTGCGGCAACCGTTATTGTCCCAGCGATCAGTAATGCCATAACTCAGATTGCTTCTCATTCCAACCATTTCACAGGCCTTAGCGATTACATCGAGACTTCCTTCGATTGCAAAAGGAGATTCGTGATGATCGATTAATGCTGTGGTGCCAGAACAGAGAGCTTCAGCGGCACCGAGCGCAGCGGACCAATAGAGAATGTCGAGGTCTAAGGCTGCATCGAGCCGCCACCACACGTTTTGGAGGATCTCAATAAATGAAGTGGGAGTGTTAGCAGGTGCAGGCATCCCGCGTGCGAGAGATGAATAGAGATGATGATGTGCGCAGACCAAACCGTGTGTTTCAAACGACATAACTAATCCTTAGTTACTCCGCGTTGCTCGGTGATGCGTCCGTAAACCTCTGGGCGGCGGTATCGATCGAAATCAAACAAGGTAGACGTGTATTTTTTGCACCAATCCATGTCACAACGCGCAACTATTAATTCATCATCGGTGCTGAGTGCTTGAGCAACAATTTGTCCAGATGGCGCAACGATCATGCTTTGTCCAAGAGAATCGACACCTTCTTCGACGCCAGCTTTTGCGACACCAACAACCCATGACCCGTTTTGGTAGGCACCAGATTGCATCACGAGTGCATTGTGAAAACCTTGCAAAATATCTTGGCTCGGATCGGGGACATAGTGGATAGGTGTGTTGTATCCACACAAGATGAGTTCAACGCCTTGTAGCCCCATCACCCTGTAGGTTTCTGGCCAACGGCGATCGTTGCAAATCATCATTCCTACGCGAGCGTTGAACGCGTTCCACACTCCAAATCCCTCATTCGACGGTTCGAAGTAATACCGCTCGGCATGTTGGAACGCCCGATCAGGTTCGTTGTGCTCGTGTCCAGGTATGTGTACCTTGCGGTACTTGGCCACGGTGTTGCCAGATTGGTCAACCAGTATTTGGGTGTTGAAGCGATGACCATCGGTGGTTAACTCGGCATACCCGAGACAAAATCCAATCTGTAGTTTTTTTGCTTCGTCAAATAATGGTTGCGTAACTTGAGACGGCATTTCAGTTTCATACCAATGATCAGTCTGTGTGATGTCATCTACAAACCAGCGTGGGAAAAAGGTAGTAAGGGCTAGTTCAGGAAACACGACCAAATCGCAACCTGCCGTTGCCGCCTGTTTCATAAGGGCGATTAAACGAGGAACTACTTGTTCTCGAGAGTGTTCCTTTTGAATGGGGCCCAATTGTGCAGCGCCAATAGTGATAAAACGAGGCATTGTTACAGGTCCTTCATTTCGGCAAGTGAAATCATGGCGTGTAGAAGCACATCTGCTCCAGCAACAAGATCCTTTGGTTCGGTATGTTCCGCAGGGTTATGGCTTATGCCACCGGCGCTTGGAACAAAAATCATGGTGGTGGGGCAGACCCGTGCAAACATCTGTGCATCATGACCAGCGCCTGATGGCATGAGCATCACAGTGTGTCCGTGTTGTGTGGCGATGTCTTGTACAAGAGAAATCAATCGATGATCAAAGTCCACAGGATCAAATCGAGCTAGCGAACGAGTGGTGATGGTCACGCCCTCTTCGGCAGCGATATCTATGAGCATTTGTTGCACATCTTTTTCTGCGCGCAACAACAACTCAGAATCGGTATTACGAATATCGAGAGTCAGTGTTGCTGTGGCTGGCACCACATTGACCAGATTCGGAAAAAGATCAATCTTGCCAACGGTGCACACTTGGTTGCCGCCCATTGTGATTGCCATCTTGCGCAAAAAAACAGTAATGAATGAAGCAACATAAGCAGGGTCATGGCGTAATGCCATTGGCGTGGTGCCGGCATGATTCGATTGACCAGCAATAGTGACGTGTGTCCAACTAATGCCCTGAACTCCAGTGACGGCTCCGATAAGTACATTTCTTTGTTCCAGGACAGGACCCTGTTCGATGTGAAGTTCTACAAATGCATACGGCGCAAAACCTGGACATGGAGTTGCGCCGTTATAGCCGATGCGCTCCAGTTCATCGCCGACACGCATTCCGTCGATTCCTACTATGTCGAGAGCTTCTTCAATCGGTAGGCCCCCAACATAAGTCAGTGACCCAAGCATGTCGGGGGCGAACCTGGAGCCTTCCTCATTGGTGAAAAAAGCCACAGCGAGAGGGCGTGTTGGAATATAGCCAGCCTCTTGACATCGTTCTATAACTTCAAGTCCGGCAAGGACACCAAGGTTGCCGTCATATTTTCCGCCTGTGCGTACGGTGTCAATATGTGACCCAGTCATCACGGGGGAACCTGATCCAACATTCCAGACACCCACCACGTTTCCAATGACATCTGTTGTGACGTCAAGGCCGAGTTGCTTCATCCAGTCAACGACTAGGTCGCGCCCATCGCGATCATCGTCCGTCAGTGCCAATCGGGCACATCCGCCGCCATCGATTGCCCCGATAGATGCCAGGTCGTGTATCCGCTTAAGCAGGCGGTCGCCGTTGACTCTGAGTTGTGATCCGCCTGACGCAAAGGACATTCCCAAAGTGTACGAAATGTAAAGATGAAATGCAGGAATGATTGGCTTTTAGCCACCTTGTGCTCAAGAGGCATGATCGAGACGGAGCCCTAGCCTGTCACGGTGGACGTTTGGCAACTGATCTGGATAGCCGCAGTCATCGCAGTGTCCTCGTTTGCCCAAACACTGTCTGGATTTGGCTTTGCGTTGTTGTCAGTGCCGTTGATGTCGCTTTTTGTAGCCCCCCATGATGCCGTCATTATTTCCACGGCCGTGGGAATGGTGTCAACCTCTGTGCAGGCAGTGATCGATCGACGCCACACGCAATGGGACACAGCCAAACGACTCATTTTGGCTTCATTGGTGGGATTGCCATTTGGACTTTTAGTTTTTATCTTCGTACCGGAATCAGTGATGAGAGCTGTTCTGGGTGTGGTGGTGATCGGTGCGGTGATTATCTTGCTCCGGGGTTTCTCGCTGCAAGAGAACAATAAAGTGGTTGATTGGATCTTTGGGGTGTTGAGTGGAGTTCTATCGACATCGCTATCCACAAATGGTCCACCGTTGGTGTTCTTGATGCAGGCAAAAAAATTTTCTCCAAACGAGTTTCGAGCCACAATTAATTCTGTTTTTGCCATCGTTGGAATTGCGGCGTTTGCGATGTTTGTGGGCGCGGGCAAAGTGGAATCATCAGCGATGGTAGGGATTCTCGTTGCGATTCCGGTTCTAGGAATCGGAGTGTCGTTCGGTTATGTGATGCGGCGTCATCTGCATGGAAATCGTTTTAGCCAACTTGTGCTTGGCTTGCTATTGGCATCAGGATTTAGTGCGATTATTGCTGCGATCACGCACTAATCGGCGCCGAACATCATCATCCACTGCGCTTTATCGCGTGGTTTGAATACATAGTTGGATTCTTTTACTTCGTTCAAATAAGCAGCCGACGGTGTGGAATATTGATGCCCAGGGAAAATAACTGTCTGGTCTGACAGAGTCGCAAGTTTGGTCAAACTGTCGTACATGTCGGCAACATTGGATCCAGGTAGGTCTGTACGTCCGCATCCTTCTAGAAAGAGAGTGTCGCCAGTGATTAGGCAGCCATGACTTAAGAAGCACTGACTCCCTGGTGTGTGGCCTGGAGTATGAATGCATGTGACTTCTACTGAGCCAACAGTGATGATGTCGCCAGAGCGATGTGTCACTAGGTCTTGTTCTGAAACTCCAGTGGTGCGAGTTACCCACTGCGCTTCGTGTTCATTGACATGAATGGGTACTGAATGTGTTTCAAGTAGCGCAGCGATTCCCTCTATTGTGTGACCCATCATTGATCCTCCGACATGGTCTGGGTGATAGTGGGTGGCAAGAACTCCTGTCACCGTCATGCCATCTGACTCTGCGATCTGTAGAAGATCTGAAACGGCATAGGCGGGATCCACCATGAGGCATTCTCCCGTGGTTTTATCGCCGACAAGATAGGCAAAATTAATCATTTGCTGGGCCACCATGTTGTCTCGGGCGAAATCGCGCCCACTCAAAAGTTGGCGAAAGTAGAAGGGATCGGTCTCGGAGTTGCTCACAGAGGCAGAATAGAGGAGTGAACATCCAGAATCCACTTCAAGCCGGCGACAAGGTCCTCGTTGGGCGCTCTCTCATCACCATCGATACCGATTTCGCTGATTCCTTGCAGCCTGGCGATGAGGTTCTGGGGATCGCCTCGACGGGGCAGATCAAACTAATTCCCCACAATGTCTCAGTGGCCGCAACAGAAGCTGTCTCTGCGGCGCTCTCGGCCTTTTCTCAAATGGGGCTCGTTTCGAACGGATCCATCACAGATTTTTTTGATCAGGCAGCGACTCTGCTCGCTGATGATTCTGTCTTTGAGCAGATAACTGTTGTTAATCGTGGCGATGTTGAACAAGCCATTGCCAAAGGACGCTCGACCACTCGGCTCGTGATGGATCAAAAAATGCGCCAAGAAATGATTGTCGCCCTGCAGATGTGGCGTGACCTGCCAGGCGCACATATGAAGGCCATGCGCACAATTGAGCACCAAGGTTGGGCACTAGAGGAGTGGGAAGCACCTCTAGGTGTTATTGGTTTTGTCTTTGAAGGGCGTCCAAATGTTTTTGCTGATGCGACAGGGGTTCTGCGCGGCGGTAACTCCGTAGTTTTCAGAATAGGAAGCGATGCGTTGCTGACTGCACGTGCAATCATGTCCCTCGTCGTGTCTCCTGCTTTAGTTTCTAGCGGTCTTCCTGTTGGCGCTGTAGTGCTTCTAGATTCACCGGAGCATGCAGCAGGATGGGCGCTTTTTGCTGATGATCGACTAGCTCTGGCTGTTGCCCGAGGATCGGGTGAGGCTGTGGCGCAGTTGGGAGCGATTGCTCAACAAGCAGGAACTCCAGTGAGTTTGCATGGAGCGGGTGGGGCATGGATGTTAGTCACCGAAAGTGCCGATGTTGTTCGCCTGTATGAGGTTGTCAGACATAGTCTCGATCGAAAGGTATGCAATACAGCCAATGTTTTTTGTGTCGCTCGTTCGCGTGCTAAAGAATTGTGTGACGTTATTAATGCAGCAGCGATCAATGCCTCACAGGACAGAGGTACCGAACCAATTGTGCATGTCGTGGGGGACGCTCGCGACTTTTTCAGTGCATGTCTAGAAGAAGATATTGAAGCGTTGGCAAAGGAATGGGAATGGGAGAACTCACCCGAATTTCATGTGGTGCTTGTTGATGATGTCGCTGAGGCAATCGACCTTTTCAATCGGTATAGCCCGCAATTCATAGTGAGTGTGATTAGTGAGAGCAGCCACGACCATGAACAAGTCTGGAATAGTGCTGCTGCACCGTTTGTCGGAGATGGATTTACTCGCTGGGTAGATGGGCAGTTCGCTCTATTGCGTCCCGAACTAGGTCTTTCCAACTGGCAAAATGGTCGACTTTTTGCCAGAAGTGGTGTGTTGTCGGGTAACTCAGCCTTTACAGTGCGGATGAAAGTTAGGCAGTCAGATGCGGATCTTCACCGCTGAGTTACTTGACAAACAATCCGATAATCCATTCTAAAAAACGACTGCTTTTATTGCGGCGTCGCTCATAGATATCAGATAGCGAATTAATGCGTAAGAGTGAATTGACCCCAAGCCAACGTAAAGGTTCTGGTTCCCATTTCTTAGATGAAACACTGTTAAAGAACAGTCGTGATTCTGTAGATTCCGTTCGTGTAATTCGATCAGCGATGGCACGAGCAGCTAGATGTGTGAAAGCGACACCATCGCCTACGTATCCACCAGCTGCTGCGATCCGTGCGTCTGGGTCAACAGAAACAGATGTACACCAATTTCTATGAGCACCAAGTACTCCGCCCCACCTATGCGTTATCTCTACGTCTGCCACAGCTGGGAATAATTGCTTCATCGTTGCCTCGATGCGATCGTGTACTGCTCTGTTCATATCAAATTTTGGATTAATGTTGCTAGCGAACTTATATGGAGCACCTCTACCGCCGAATGCGATTCGATCATCGGGTGTTCGTTGTGCATAAATCACGCTGTGACGTGCATCGGCAAAAGTTTCTCGACCATTCCAACCTAATTGTTCCCAAATATCCCGTGAAAGTGGTTCAGTAGCAATCATGTATGAATAGATCGGAGCTACGGCTCGCCGATAGTGGGAAAGATGTGCGGTAAAGCCTTCTGTGGCTCGTATTGCCCATTCGGTTTGCATAGAGACAGGACCGTGAGGTGTTTTAGCTGCGACTACGCCATTTCCAAATGAAGTCACTCTGCTTTGTCCAAAAAATAAAACGTCTCGACTGAGTAAATAGCGAACTAGACCGTCTACTAATTGGGCAGGATGAATGGTGGCGCAATGTGGAGTGTATGTAGCTCCAAGAGCACCGTGTACATTGATCCGTGTTGCTGCTTGTTCTGCGTTTAGTACGGAAATCTGTTCGTCTCCAAAACCGAAATCCCGGTAGGACTTGACGGTATTTTCTGAATGCATCAAATGTGCGGGAATGGTTGCAAACGTGAGTGTTCCGTTTTTTTGCCAGCCACATTTGATGTTGTGTGACTGTATGAAAAGACCAATCTGGTCAACCGTGTCATTGAGGGCGTGTTGCAGGTCTATTGCCTGTTGCCGAGAAGATAACTGAGCAACGTATTCCAAGGACATCGGTGCTGCTGCACTGCACCAACCACCATTACGTCCACTTGCCCCGAACCCTGGCTGCACCGCATCAAGAATTGCTATCCGCAATGTTGGATCTCGGTTCAATAGGTGAACAGCTGTCCATAAGCCGGTGAAACCTGCTCCTATGATCACGACATCGAAGGCTGAACCGGATTGCACTGGGTCAAAATCCCAGCTCTCTGCTGAATCCAACCACAAAGATGCAGGACGTGCAGGGTGCGACCATGTACCAAAGATCTCATCCATCGTCACACATTAGGCATGGTTATTAGCTCAACAGGATGTTGTCAATTAGTCGCACTTCACCAAACCACGCCGCAATACACAGCACCAGTTGTGATGAGGCAGGTGAAGGTTCGTTAAAGGTGTCTGCATCGACAATTTTTGCGTATTCAATCAAACAGGACGAACAAGAAGTTAAAATTAAATGAACTTTTTCCTCCAAAGAAGAGATATCGCGCTCTCCTTGTCGATAGGCGTCGCTTGCTGTTGTAAGGGCATGAAAAATAACGACAGAATCGCGTCTGTGTTGCTCAGTCAGTCTGGCGTTACGGCTAGAAAGCGCTAATCCATCTGGCTCTCGTACTGTCTCAACACCAACGAGAGTGACTGCAATATTGAGATCGTGGACTAATTGGTTGATAACCGCTAGTTGTTGAAAATCTTTTTGCCCGAAGTATGCCTGCGTTGGTTGTACTGCGTTCAGTAATTTTGCAACTACTGTGACGACACCGCGGAAATGGCCAGGACGAAAAACTCCTTCTAGGGCAAGTGCAGTCGAACCAGGCTCAATCATGGTTGAGAAGGTTTGGGGATACATTTCTGCAGGTGACGGTGCAAAAATAACGTGGGCGCCTGCAATGGTTGCAGTCTCGAGGTCTTGATCAAATGTTCGGGGATAAGAATCAAAATCAGATGCCTGATTGAATTGAGTTGGATTAATGAAGATTGAAACAACGGTGAAGTCGTTGTCCTTGCTACTGCGCTCGATGAGTGAACTGTGACCTCTATGAAGTGCACCCATAGTGGGTACAAATCCAACTGAGTTGTTCGTGGAGCACCTCTCGCGGGACCATTGTTGCATCTGTGAAACCGTGTGCAGAATAATCATGGGCTATTTGAAACTGTGCTCATCATCTGGCCAAGCGCGCTGTTGAACTTCTTTTACGTACTGGGCGACGGCAGCACAAGATGCGGTACGCAAATCGGCGTAAGCCTTAGTAAATGAAAAGGTGCGCGATGACAGTCCGAGGACATCATGCAAGACAAGCACTTGACCATCGCAATGGATTCCAGCGCCAATTCCAATTGTCGGTATCTCAGAATGCTCGGTAATTTCCTTTGCAAGATCAGATGGAACGCCTTCAATGACAATCGCGCAGGCTCCTGCATGTTCGACTGCCTGAGCATCATCTAGTAATCGTTGACGAGATCCAGCAGAACTACCTTTTGCTCGGCCTTGCACTTTGTTGCCACCCATTCGGTGATAACTCTGCGGGGTGAGGCCGATATGGGCCATCACCGGAATGTCAGCAGCAGCAATGGCACGAATTGCTTTTGCAGACTGGAGGCCACCTTCAAGTTTGACCACCTCGGCTCCAGCTTTGATGAGGCGTACAGCATTTTTGACAGCATCTTTTTTCGATGTTTGATATGAACCAAATGGCATGTCGCCAATGATGAGTGCCTTTGGCGAAGCTGAAGCAACCATTTGAATGTGGTATTCCATCTGCTTCATTGTCACTTTTAATGTGGTACGTGCTCCCTGCATCACAGTTGCAACTGAATCACCCACCAAAATAATGTCAACTCCAGACTCGTCGACAATGGCTGCAAAGGTGGCATCGTATGCCGTCACCATTGCTAAAGGTGGGCCTGCTTTCTTGCGTTCCAATAGCGCAGGAACGGTCATTTTTGCACGAGTTGTCTGTGCCATGGTGATCTCCCTGCATGTCGGATAAGCAGGCTATTGGAGATTTAGCGGTGAACAACTATTGCGAAGTGTCGTGCTTGGTTACCTATGGGTATAGAAGCCGTATCGTGGCTTCCGGGTCGCACAACAATGTGACGCTTGTATTGATTTCTAAAGTGGACCGCGTCTCACAGTCGTATTGAGCCCATGATGGGTGACCATGTATGGCGAAATGCACAATTTCAGATGCGAAGCGATTAGCAATCGCTGCACGCTGTGGACTATCTCCAGTGAACATCTCGGTGCCAGCGGCGTCAAGGTTGTCGAAAGCAAATGGAATGTCCAGTGCGTGACAACTTCCCAAGGCCCCATCAAATGCTGTCGAGGCAAACGTAAACCAATACATCCAAGTGGGTGTATTCAGTGTTGATCGTGCTTCGCACAGTCGCCGGGCGGGCTGTCGAAATCCAGTATCTGTTCCCACAGCAGAAATGAGATTTTGCGGTGTTTCTCCTGGACGTAGAGATTCATAGGCTGCTTTGGCCTGTGCGGCACGCTCACCAAAAGTCTCTGTGGTGAATGTGTTCCACTTCTCTTGCGTTGCGTCCGCTAGAGATGGGTCAAAAAGTGACCACAGTCTGTTTTCGTCTCGATTTGTTCCAACGATTAATTGCTTGCCCGATCGGGCAGCATCGCCGAGAATGTCTGTATTTAAACCAACCCCGCCAGCCGTTGGCGCAAAAATATCAAAAGCTTTTGACGGCATCGCCAGAAGCGTTTTTTGCGCCTGTAACACTTTTTCAAGAGGCAATAGTGCAGATTGCTCAATGGTGGTCACGCCTGCGTGTTTAAAAAACGCCTCAAGCCATTCTTGTGCTCGAACCTGACTACGCAGTTGATTGATGCTTGGGCTCATACTCCAGACACGATTGAAAAGTGGCTCTGCCTCAGGAGACGCCATCAAGCTGATGACAGCTGATCCCCCTGCAGATTCTCCGAAAATCGTGACGTTGTTCGGGTTTCCACCGCACGCAGCAATGTTGCGTGACACCCATCGCAGTGCTGAAATTTGATCGAGGGTGCCACAGTTTGTGTCGCCCAAAAAACCTAAGGCGCCAAGTCTGTAGTTGATGCTGACAACGACACAGCCACGTTTGGCTAATGCAGTTCCGTCGTACCAAGCCATGGACCCTGAACCATTGGTGTAGGCACCGCCGTGTATCCAAACAAGCACAGGAAGATTTTGCTCAGGTACTGGTGTGCTTGGCATGAATACATTGAGAAACAAGCAATCCTCGTCCATGTCTGATGGGCTGAAGCCGAACATGTTTTCCAACAAGCCAGGAATTTGGGGGCTTATTGAACCGAACGCAGTGCCATCTCGTTGTTCTTGCCATGTTTCAATGTCGATTGGGGCTTGGAACCTGCTGGCGTGAGCGTATGGAATACCTCTTAATTGGCAATCTCCGGCATGAGAGCGCACACCGGTAATGCCTCCAGAAGGCAGGGTAATTTCAAAAGTGTCTTGGGTCACCCGAACACCGTACATTCACAACGCAGGATAAATCACTAGCGTGCATAGGTGATGAAGGCTCTTCTGGGAAGAACATACGCGAGCGCGACGCAACATTTGGCAATGTGGGCAGGCATTGGACCGCACGATAAACGAGGACGGCGGTTTGCCCATTTTGGGGAACGCAGCATGATTATGTGGCCACCAATGACAATTTTCAATGAACAATACATTTCCATTGGGCAAGACACATTGATCGGGCCTGGTATCGCGCTTTCAGCCGGAATGGTTCCGGGGCAAGAGTGTTTGTTGCCAGTAGTGGTGTCGATTGGGGATCGTTGCCTGATTGGCCGTGGAAGTGGAATCGTTGGTCATTTTTCGATCACTATTGGCAACGATGTGTGGACAGGACACCATGTCTACATCACCGATCAGAATCACGCTTATACAGATATTGATCGCCCGATCTCACAACAATCACAGCCGGAACGCTCTGTCACAATTGGCGATGGGTCATGGATTGGTCATGGAGCAGTGATTCTTCCTGGAGTGAACATCGGCAAACATGTTGTGATTGGCGCAAATGCCGTAGTCACAAAAAATCTTCCAGATTTCTGCGTAGCTGTGGGATCTCCCGCAAAAATTGTGCGTCGATACGTCGCTGACCGTGGATGGATTGAGGTTGATGATCAGAATTAAGCGGATAAATCAAACGGTGGTTGGCAAGTCTTCATGTCGTTTTCCCTAGCGAATTTTCCGATTTTCTCACTAATCGGAACACTCTCTATGACTGACTCTGAAAAATAAGGGCGCTTAGAAACCGTTCGTAATTTTATAGCGAAATCACGTCTGTCTTGAATGTAGATGCGGTAGTCAGCAATCCACAACGGAACCAGAGCTTGCCCCTTTGCGTCTGCGGGGCGATCTGCTGCTATCAGATTAATCGCCGTCTCCAGACTGGTGGTAGCCCTGTCAACAATGTCTGATTTGAGTTTCAGTGCGTTCAGGTCGGTCGGATCCATTTTGCTCATGTCTTGCATGGAGAAGCGTTGATCTTCTGCTGTCTTGCAGTGTGCTTGGGCTCGTTCTTGCCATGCCGTATCATTTATGCGGTTTGCGCTTTCACGAGACGCAAACCCAAAGGCGTACACCCACATCGCAAGTAGCAAACCACAAATAATGGTGAGAGAAATTCGGGCTATTACTCGAGCAGTTGGCATGCAACAATCCTACGAGTTGTTACCGACTCAGGTCGGGCGCCGGAAGGAAATTACGAGGTGACAAAACGCACCGGTCATACCAAGTGCGATAGCGCCCAAAGATAATGAAAGTTCTGGACTCATGCCGAGTAAATGATCGATTGAGATACGACCCGGTCCGGAAAGAGACAATGACACGCCCACTACTGCAATCAAGGCAGTGTATTCCCAGCCACCATTTGGCAGAAAAATAAAATAGCCAACTTTTCCATGCACGGTCACGATGGCAACGATCATCAATGCAACTATCGCAGCACCTGCCAAAGGAGTAAGAAATCCAATTACAAGCAAGAGTCCAGCAACAATCTCGGTCCCTGCGGCCATCCGGGCTTGAAGCTTGGGCCATTTCATTCCAATACTTCCAAACCATGAGGCTGTGCCGGACAGTCCGCCTGCTCCAAAAACTTTGTTGTATCCGTGATACGCGATGGAGGCGCCGCATGCCGATCGCAGTATTAAAAGGGAAATATCTAATGAGTCCATGTACCGACTCTATTGCGATGCGAGAATGGGGCTGTGATTGAGACAGCGGATACTCGTGAAGGTTTGTTGTCAAAAAACCGTTTTAGTCGCGCTGTTGGTTTAATTTCTCAACTGGTTCGTAGACAGCCCTTGAATTTCACAATTGCCGTGAGTGCGGCGGCCATTTTTGCGCTTTTTACTGCCGGATCTGCGCTTGGATTGCGGTGGGTGATTGACCATGTGGTCATCGAACGATTTAAAAATGGTTCAGTTCCGAGTGCAACAGTCATCACCGGCAGCGTTATCTTAATTTCAATTTCTCTGATTAGAGCCAGTGCTGTTGTTGTTCGGCGTTCATTTGCTGGTCGAACACAATGGGGTGCAGCCGAAAAAATAGGCGTCGAAGTGGTTGAGCGATACGCACAGCAACCTGTGAGTTGGCATAGAGATCATGTGGCTGGCGATTTAATTGCGCGAGCCGGAGTGGATGTAGACGCCTCCGTTGCCGTGATGGCGCCATTGCCATATGGCAGTTCAGTTGTTCTTTTGCTGGTTGTTAGTGCAGTTGGACTACTCATGACTGACATAGCAGTCGGATTGATCGCACTAGTTATTATGCCGCTCTTGACTTTTGCCAATATTTTATACCAAAGACATGTTGATAAATATTATGACGAAGCGCAAAAAGAATTAGGGAAATTATCTGAGGCAGTGCTTGAAAGTTTTGAAGGCGTGGCCGTTGTTAAAGCTTTTGGCGCGGAAGGGCGAGAGACTGAACGATTGTCTGTGATTGCGCAACGTTTGTGTGACGCACGGGTCAGTGCCGTCACAGCTAGAGCGACATTTGAGATGCTGCTAAATAGTGTTCCGGCGCTAGCTAATCTTGTGCTGCTATTTGTTGGCGCTATTCGCATGAATTCAGGAGATCTCACAATAGGAGAGATGACTTCGGCAATCTATTTATTCACGCTGCTTATCGTTCCCTTACGATTGGTTGGTTACGTTTTTGCTGAACTTCCACATTCTCTAGCGGGTTGGGCAAGGGTTAGGTTTGTTGTTGACGAGCCATTACGAAATGATCCTCGAAGGATGATTGTTGTTGCCGATGCAAGTTTTGCAGTGGTTTTTAACCATGTCACACTTGGCTACGCAGATAACACTGTGTTGTCGAATGTGAGTTTTTCAATCCCGCGAGGATCACACACTGCGATTGTTGGAGCAACAGGAGTTGGCAAATCAACTCTGTTGCATGCCATTGCTGGTTTAGTTGATCTGGACGAAGGATCAATTGAGGTTGAAGAGGGGGGTGTGGCCCTTGTATTTCAAGAAGCTTTTATCTTTTCTGAATCTGTTCGATACAACTTGTGTCTTGGCAAGACTGTTGACGACAGTGTGCTGGATGAAGCAATTCGAGTTGCAGATGCAGGTTTTCTGTATGAAATGGAAGAAGGCCTAGAGACCTCTTTAGGTGAAAGAGGCGTCAGTCTCAGTGGTGGGCAACGCCAGCGTCTCGCTTTGGCGCGAGCATTGGTTTGTCGGGCGAGCGTTTTGCTTCTCGATGACACAACATCCGCATTGGACCCTGCAACAGAGATGGCTGTATTCAAAAATATGGAGCAATCTGAACTAATTGATTCCGTAATTACGGTTGCATCGAGGCCGTCAACTATTTCTATTTCTAGACATGTTTTATTTATGTCTGCGACAGGATATGTACGTTTGGGAAATCATCTGGATCTGCTGAACCAAGAACCTGAATACCGTGCACTAGTAGAAGCGTTTAATGATGACCGAAGTTCTGGTGATCCCAAGTGAGCGAGATCAATAATTCGAATCTTGGCGCAATGAAGGTGATCAGTCGTAGCGTGGATGTTGCGCCATCTTTGAAAATTGGTTTTGGTTTCACCTTCTTTCTTGCTTCCTGTGGTGCTGGTGCAAGAGTTGCAGTACCCGTCTTGTTGCAACTGGCGATCGATAACGGATTGAAGGCACAGGAGATTCGTGTTGGGTATGTCGGCATGCTTGCTGCTATTGGTGCTTTGGTTGTAGTTCTGACCGCATGGTGTCAGCGCATGGCTGTTATTCGTTTAGGAACGCGTTCCGAGCAGGCGTTATTAACTCTCAGAGTCAGGCTTTTTGAACATATTCATCGTTTGAGTCTTGCTAATCATGGCGATGAAAAACGAGGCGCACTTGTGAGCCGCGTTACAAGTGATATTGAGGTACTTCAACAGTTTTTTGGTTGGGGTGCTCTAGCAATATTGCTAGATGGCACATTGATGATTGTCGTAGCAGCAGTGATGCTTGCATACGATTGGCAACTAAGTGTTGTCGTTTTTTTAATTTCTGCTCCACTTGGATTCTTGCTAAGCAAAGTCCAGCGACGTCTTGTTGCGGCGTATTCACGCACAAGGGAAATTAACGCTGATGTTTTGGGCTTAGTCAGCGAAATGGTTGCCGGTGCAGCGACTTTGCATGCCTATGGGGTGCAGGATTTTCCCGTAAAACGAATTGCCCAAGCATTTCATCGTCGAACTAAAGCAAACGTGCGCGCTTCGTTGCTTGGAGCATTTTTGTTTCCCTTGAGTGAGGTTTTTGCTGTGTTGTCTGTGTGTGGTGTTGTGGCAATTGGAGTCGCCCGAGGACCAGCATCGGGCCTCACCTCTGGGGCTCTCATTGGTTTTATTTTTTTGACTTATCGGTTTTTGGAGCCGATCGCCGAATTCACGGAAATATTTGATCAAACACAATCGGCTGTAGCGAGTCTGCGACGAGTTGTGTCTGTACTTGACACACCTACTGGTCCTCCTGAATCATCCCATCCGATCCAATTGCCGAAGGGGCCCCTTGGGATCCACATAGATGCTGTCTCATTTGCCTATCGCAGTAGAAGTGAATCTGGTGTTCATGACAATGTTCTGCATGACATCAACCTTGTGATTCCGCCTGGTCAGACAGTGGCATTGATCGGTCGCACTGGTTCTGGAAAAACCACTTTAGGTCGGCTTGTGGGAAGGTTTGCAGATCCGGGAGTCGGTTCTATTTGCATCGGTGGAATAGATCTGCGAGACGTTCTGAATAGTGATCTGCGATCGCGGGTCATGATGGTTCCACAAGAGCCTTTTCTCTTTAATGAATCAATTTTTTATAACCTGAAATTTGCTGCACCGAGTCTTGATCGACAACATTGTTTTGATTCACTAACAGAACTCGGGCTCCTTGAATGGCTTGAAACTTTGCCCCAAGGTATCGACACGCAAGTTGGGGAACGAGGGTCTTGGTTGTCAGCAGGAGAACGTCAGTTGGTGGCGCTTGCTCGTGCCGGGTTAACTAATCCAGACGTTCTCATCCTGGACGAAGCCACATCATCGGTTGACGCAGTAACAGAAGTTCGAATTGGACGAGCCTTAGACACACTGTCAACTGGGAGGACATTAATTACGATTGCGCACCGTTTGGCTACTGCTGCGCGCGCTGATCGAATAGTGGTGATGGAAAATGGGAGAATTGTGCAAGATGGTCACCACGATTTGCTGGTGAATGTTGAAGGAGCGTATGCGCAAATGTTTGAAGCCTGGGTAACTGCCACAAGTCTTGGAGAATCATGACAAAGCGATCTTTCTCTGTTGTTCTTCTAGCTTTTCTGGCCGTGTCATTGTTTGCATCGTGTTCGCAACAAACACGTCGCAACTGTGTTGGCTCGTCTTCTGTAGCTGCATTTGTGGTTGGGCTACGCCAGGGGCTTAGCGAGGTTTCTCAAAATGAATTCTCACAATTTCGACTAGACACTTTGGATGTGTACGAGACGGTGTCTTCGTTCGTCAAGGATAAAGATAAGGAGATTGCTGTTGCCGCAAAATTACTACAACAGGACTTAGCCGACTTCGTTCGTTTTCTTGACTATGTTCAATGGGATGTTAGCAAAGTGGATGATTCAACGATTGCGGTTTTATTAGTTAAAAAATTGTCCGATTCCAGCGCTCTTTCCAATGCAAATCAGATCGAACTTGCTCTCATTAATAAATGTGGCGTAAGTTCGAGCGTGCCTGGATCGCTGGATTCATCTCTGCGATTACCGGATGTGTCGTTTCCTCCCGTTAATGACACGGACCCTCCTGCAAATATCACGAATGATGAATCAGAGGCAACTGCTATCGGAAGTATGATTGCAACGGTGTTCGGACTGACACTCAGTCAAAATCAAATTAAATGTCTTGGTGAGGCTTTGTCGGGTGTCTATGACGCGACTTCAGCGGATGCCAATATGGCGCAATACCAAATGCAGTTTCAGAAGGCTTTCGATACGTGTGCAATTGCATTTACAGTTCCCACTGACTAATTGTTAAATCGGTTCACGGACTTTAATTGCCGTAGAGTAGACGGCGATGGAAATTGTGCTTGTACGACATGGCCAACCCGAATGGGTAAACAATGGACTGAATGTAGATGATCCCCCGTTGACAAGGCTTGGACATGAACAGTCAGTTCATATCGCTGACAGACTTGCCACAGAACACTTCGACGAGATATTGGTATCGCCACTATTGCGAGCACGTCAAACTGCTGCACCTTTGTTGGAGCGTTTGGGACGCAAGATGGAGATTGAGCCGTGGTTGGAAGAAATTCGTAGTCCAATCTGGCAAGACACTCCAGAAGAAAAAGCTGTTGAAGCATGGAAGGCGCATAGATCCAAAAACTCGACTGAACGTTGGTCGGGACTCGATGACGGAGAAGCTGTCATTGATTTCGTGAACCGGATCAATGTAGGTGCCAGCCTATTTCTGGAAGAACGCGGACTATTGCGTCAGAATGTCGACTTGCCCGTGTGGGAGAAGGCTGCAGGACGTGGGGCTGATTCAAAAATTCTGCTGGTATGTCATGCCGGAACCAGCAGTGTGGTCATCTGTCATCTATTGGGATTGTCTCCGACACCGTGGGAATGGGAGCGATTTGTGGTGGGGCATGCATCTATTAGCCGAATTCATTCGTTCGAGTTGGGAGATGGTTTTACTTTTTCACTCAACCGTCTAGCAGAAGATGCACATCTACCTGATAGTCATCGCAGTTTCTAACTGGGTTGTGATTTTTTATTCTGAGTAGTGTCGTTTCATGTCAAATAATCAACCCATTAATTCAGATGCCCTAAAAATGTTCTCATTTGGGGTCTTTAGCAAACTTGAAGGGGCTGTGACCTCAGGGATGATTCATCTAGGTGACCAACTGGGACTGTATACAACATTGGCAACGGCACCCAATGGGGACACCTCAGCAAGTTTGGCATCACGTGCTGGTCTCCACGAGCGCTGGGTACGTGAATGGCTATACAACCAAGCTGCTGCACGATTAGTGCTGTGTGATGATCTCGGTGCCACAGATCCTGTGTTTCGTTTGTCGCCAGAAGCAGTTGCTGTTCTAGCAACACCGGATCATCCGGCCTACGGGATGGGTATGTTTCATCGTCTGCCTCAAACCATGGATGCACTGCGACAGATGCCAGAATCATTTCGTACAGGGCTTGGTCATGACTATGACTCCCATGGCCCAGAGGGTGCCGTTGGCATCGAACGCAGTTTCGAGCCATGGAATCAACATTTTTTGATTCCAATGGTGCTGCCTGCATTGAGCGGGATCGTGAGCAAACTTGAAAACGGTGCCAAGGTTGCTGATATTGGCTGTGGTGCGGGTGGAGCGGCCTTGCTGATGGGTCGCACATATCCCAAAAGCACGATTCATGGTTTTGATATTTCTCGGCATGCGCTCGATCGAGCGCAGGAAAGACTCGCAGAACAGGGATCTGAAAACGTGAAGTTTTTTGATCCACGTGATTCTGCAATCGCTAGTGACAATTCATACGATCTGATTTGCACGTTTGACTGCATTCATGACATGACCCATCCAACAGAGATGATGAAAGTCATTCGTCAAGGCTTGAAGGACGACGGTGTGTGGCTTCTAGTAGATATCAAAGCACACGATTCTTTAGAGCTAAACATCACAAAGAATCCAATGGCATCGTTGTTGTATGGAATAAGTGTGCTGAGCTGTATGTCCTCAGCGATGTCCGCTGCAGACGGAGAAGGGCTAGGCACGCTTGGTCTTTCTGCTCAAAAAGCAGAACAGATGGCGGCTAATGCTGGCTTTAGCCATTTTCGTCGACTCGATGTAGAACACTCAGTGAATGCTTTCTACGAGGTTCGCCCTTAGAAAACAGTTCTGATTGTGCTGTTGGATCATCAACACAATCAGAACTGAGAATTGTTTTCCAGAACTACACCACAGGTATTGGCAATGGGTTTGTTACGCCGCATGCATCAACTGCGGCAACCACTGGGGTTGGATCAACTGCTCGGCCACCAAGAGGGTGCACTTCAAAATGAAGATGGGGAGTGTTTGTGTTACCAGTTTTACCCACGTAGCCGACTACTTGACCAGCCTTGACAGCAACACCAATGCTGATTCCGTCAGCAATACGTAGCATGTGTCCATAGAAAAAATATGTGCCGTCAGCCATTGTGATGCGTACTCCGTTACCGGCCAGTTTGTCTGATCCAACCGTGTACATCTTGGTAATGACACCATCAGCAACGGCATACAAAAGTTTTCCTTCGGCTGCAATGATGTCTACGCCCTGATGAAGACGTGAGGTTCCACGAGGTGCATTCCAGGTATTGGTGTATGAACAACTGCCCTGTACAGGAAAGACTGAGATCTGGACAACAGGTGCGGCGATAAGGCCTAGTTTGAGTGCAGTGGGTGAGTCAAGTACGCCTGTAATTGAAAGATTTTGTGTTGCCTGAAATTTTTGGATAGCAACGAAGGTGGCCCCTCCAAAAACTCCGTCAACTCCGCCTTTAAGTTCAACTCCAGTTGACGTCAACGCTTTCTGCAGAAGTGCAACTGATTTTCCACGGTCACCACGTTTTGGTAATGAGCCAGCTGGGAGAAACTCTGTTGCGCTAGCAGCAGAAACAGTTGGTACTTCGGTTGCCGTTGTTGGAGACACTGGCGCAATTAATCCGAGTGCGGAAGCAGTCGCTATGTCAAGGAGTCCAGTAGCAGGAATATTTACTGATTTTTGAAAATTTACTACTGTTGCTGTAGTTCCTGAACCAAATGCTCCATCAACTCCACCTTTGACGATTTGTCCGTGCGCGACAAGCGCCCTTTGAACAATAAAGACCGCATCACCTTTTGCGCCGCGTACAGGAAGACTGGTTGAGGTGAACGCAAATTGCGGTGCAGCAGTCGTTGTTGGTGCTGCAATAGTGGTTATCGGTGCAACAGTCGCTGTTGGTGCCTGGGTAGTGATTGGTGCAGTGGAAATCTTGAGAACCTTTGCAGTTGGTGCGTCAACGACACCTGTTACGTGAAGACCTACCACTTTTTGAAAAGTTTTTAAAGCGCGCAATGTCGTTTTATCGAAGTTTCCTGTTGCTCCACCAGTAAGCGTGAAGCCATTGCCCAATATCGCATTTTGAACGGCTTTTACGTTGTCTCCTTTTTCTCCAAACTTTGGTTGACCAGGAGCAGTTTTGGCGGTCCCTTGAGTTTTTGTACTCGCGGCGGCACTTGCACCTGATGGAACAATCAGCAAGCCGAGACTTGCGATGCAACCCGTCAGAGCGATCGTGGCGATGGTGCGTGTGAATTTGTGAGACATTGTCTGCTCCCTGTTTGATCCGCATAAGGGATCGGCAGGTCTGAGCAGAACTTGAGACATTTCTCACTCAAAATGTTTAGGTAACTACTTAGAGTGGTCAATATGATGATTCAACCTCATAAAGTGATCAATTCGGCCAGGGTGCTAAAAGGACAGCTGATTGGTGAAACTATGAGGCAGAGTGCAATTCATAGAAAAGAGCCTTAATGAATCGAATAACACGTCTTTCTCGGTCAGTAGCAGGCGCCAGGGTCATTGTGACGGGCGCAGGCAGTGGCATGGGTCGTGCCACCGCCTGTCTTTTTGCAGACGAGGGGGCTTCTGTGCTTGTTATGGACTTAGACCTCGACGCGGCGAACGCTGTTGAACGCGAAATTGCTGCTGTGTATGGCAGTACCCGTGTTGCCTCGCTTCAGGCTGATGTTTCGATAGAGGCAGATCGACGACTTATTGTGGAGACTGCCGTGGCCACAATGGGTGGAATAGATGTCTTGATAAATAATGCTGGAATTAGTCGAGTCTCGTCCGTGCACTCAAGCGATTCTGAATTTATGCAAAATTGGGATCAGACTATTGCTGTCAACGTCTCGGCTCACGCACATCTCATTCGTTTATGTGCAGCCCATTTGCGTGCGGCGCCTCATGGTGGGCGAGTGGTCAATATCGCTTCTACGGAGGCAATTGTTGCAACGAGGGGATTAGCTGCCTATACAGCCTCTAAACACGCGGTGATTGGACTGACTAAGAGCTTTGCCGTGGAGATGGGTCGCGAGAATGTCACGGTCAATGCAATTTGTCCTGGGCCAATTGAGACCGGGATGACATCAGGTATTTCAGAAGAGGCCAAGACTAAATACGCGCGTCGGAAAGTTCCGCTAGGTCGCTATGGACAACCAGAAGAAGTTGCACATATGACATTGAGCCTGTGCTTGCCGGCTGCATCATTTGTCAATGGTGCAGTACTTGTGGTTGATGGCGGAATGACAATAAATCACGGCTGAAAATAATTTTTCGTCACATCTAACACCAGCAACAGGACCTTGGATTAGTGCGGGTCTGACCTACAATTAATGGTGTGATCCGTGTCTCGCCTAAAACCTTTCGAGCCATCACTGGTGTAGCGCTTTTTTCATTATGTGTCATCGTGCTTTCTGGCGCTCTGGTTCGACTGACGGGCTCAGGGCTCGGATGTTCAGATTGGCCACGTTGCAACGCTACGCATTTCGTTGATGTCTCTTCTTTGCATACTCGCATCGAGCAGATAAACCGTCTTTTTACAGGCGTTGTTTCGGCATCGGTTATTTTGGCCGTTCTGACTGCGTACGGTATTCATCCCAAAAGACGGGATTTAGTGCTCTTCGGGTGGAGCCTTGTGATCGGTGTGCTGGCACAAGTTGTAATTGGAGGCATCGTCGTTCTGACTGGCCTAAACCCCTTTGCCAATATGGGACATTTCCTCGTATCAATAGTCTTGCTGACGTGTGCTTTTGTTTTATTTCGTCGCTCAACAGGAAAACGGGAAGATCCCATATTTCGTCCACTCCCACAGCTGATGAATCCTTACGTTCGGGCGATGGCAATAACAGCATTAGTGGTTGTAGTAACTGGCACTGTTGTCACTGCCACAGGGCCACATGCTGGGGATGAAAAAGCAATTCGACTTGGGTTCGCACTTACCTCGGTGGCACGAGTACACAGTGGTGCGCTTTTGGTTCTCATTGCAGTGCTAATTGCCACCTTTATTCGAGTCAAGAAATTATTGAATCAGGAAGACTCATCTCTATCTGATTCTCTGTACACACTTGGCATAGTTGTGATGTTTCAAGCTGCGATTGGGTACACGCAATACTTTACGGGGGTTCCAGTTGTGCTTGTCTCGGTGCATATTTTCGGAGCTGTCATGTTTTGGCTGGCTATATGCAATGTGTTGGTCTATCCCTCAAGGAATACACAAATTTCTAATTTTGAGTGATTATGTCGTACAAGTGGGAGCAATCATTCAAGGTAAGAACGCTTATTCTGTCGGCAACTTTTACGGTGGTGATGCTGGTGTTTTCAACCATCATCCACAAAGAGCGCTCAGTTCCTAGAATGGAAGCAAGGTAGGCATTGATCACCCCGCCATGGCATACGACAGCGATGACGCCTCCTTGATGAAGTCGCGCCAAATCGTTAATTCGTCCACTCACGCGCGAGCGAAAAGCGGTATCACCTTCACCATTTGGTATTCCGTCCCATGTTCCAGTTGCAGACCAAGCGACATACTCGGGATCGTTTGATGCAGCGCGGCGGCGAAACTCTCCGTGGCTCCAGTCTCCCAAGCGAACTTCCTCTAGGTCTTCAAAGACTTCAACTGGTAACGAGTGATGCGATGCGATGGCTTGGGCGGTGTGAAGCGCTCTGAGTAGATGGCTTGAGTACACAGCATCGATTCGTGCTTGCCCAAGACGTTGGCCCACAGCTATCGCTTGAGCCGTTCCAAGGGTGTGTAGTGGTGGATCAATACTCTCTGGGCTGCCTGGAACAATGTCAGCCGATCTGCCGTGCCTAATAAGTAAAACTCTGCACCCATCTCCGATTGATCCATCAAGAGTTGGTTGGGCAACGCTCGTAGCGTCAGGTGTGTTGGCTTCTTTGGACATACTCATCACTTGATAGTTTGCACCAATGGAAGAAAAAAATGAAGTTCTGCTCGAAATAGTTGAACGTGTAGCAATAATCACGTTGAATGCGCCTGAACGTATGAACACTATTTCTGGAGTGATGCTGCGGCAATTGTCCGAACGTCTGCTTGAAGCCGACAAAAATTCCGAGGTGCGATGCATCATTTTGACTGGTGCTGGAAAACAGTTTTGTGCAGGTCTTGATCTGGGTTCACAAGCAGGTAAAGGCGAAACTCTTGGGGTTCTCGACGATCCAAACGCCAACATGGTTGAGATTGACTTGAGAAACACCCCGCCAATCGTTTTGCATGGAATCGACACACCTACGATTTGCGCGTTGAACGGTGGTGCTGCTGGGTACGGACTGGATATTGCATTGGGATGTGATATTCGTATTGCAGCCGACACGGCAAAATTGGCACCAGGCTTCGCCAAGCGCGGTATTTTGCCTGAAAGTGGTGGAACATGGTTGCTTCCTCGCATGGTGGGTTATGCCAAGGCTGCCGAAATTACATTTACGGGCAGAACCTTAAGTGCATCAGAAGCCCTTAATCACGGTCTTGTCAACACCGTGGTGCCAACAGATGAACTGATGGAATACTGCCTAAATCTGGCAGGGGAGATCGCCGGAAATGCTCCTCTTGCAGTGCGGGCAATTAAGCGGATGATGCGCGCAGCCGAAACGGAGACTTTTGAGCAGAATATTCATCATGTGTATTTGCAATTGTTGCCATTGTTTCGTACCAAGGATTTCAAAGAAGGCGTCGCTGCATTCATAGAAAAGCGTCCACCGAACTTCATTGGTCGGTAGTTACTATTTGATATGAGTTGGAGCGAAGTGCTTGGTGTGAGCCGAGATGCTTCTTACGCTGAGATCCGTCAAGCGTGGCGAAAAGCATCTTTTTCTGCGCATCCAGATCACGGTGGATCGACCGAAGCCTTAGATCGAATTAGCAACGCTCTTGAGCAGGCTCTGGCGTCAATTAAACTGGATGTAACCCACTCTGCATCGATAAGTGTTTCGCGGATTAGGCATGATCAATCCAGTTTCACGATAAATATGTTGCCGGTTGAATCGTGGCCCTTGATGCAAATAGTTGGTGCTGAAATGGGCCAAATAATTAGCGACGAAGAGCCGTACATGATCGAATTCACTTTGCAGGACTGTGGTATTGCTTACTGGCTTCGCGCATGGTGCCGATGTGACTTAGTTCCCGAAGCAGGCGCCACTATGGTGCATGTCACGGTTGGTGCGCCGCCTGAATATGAATTTCCAAATATCGAACACGTGCGCGATATGTTGGTGGCTTCATTGAACGCCATTAACTGACAAATCTCTCAGGCTTGGCGATGTGAAGCCTTTTTCAGGCGGTCCCGAAGAGCAATTCCGATTCGTGTCGGCTCTGGAAGAACAGCAAGAACTATTTTTACGCCATTTATATCGGCCATGCGTAGTTCATCGTAGAGACGCAAGGCGTACTCATTAACGTCCTCAAAATATAAATGTTGATAGGAAGTACCCATTTCGTTGAGCTGAGATGAACGTATTGCTGCTTCATCTTGACTCTCATACAATTCCACTTTTGCCGTTGGTGCGTAATGGCTAAGCATCATTCCTGGCGCTCGTGATTCACCAACTGCATCACTCAATGTGCGACCGGTAAGTGTGAAAATGTCCATCGCAGTGATTGCGCCAGGGCGTAAAATTTGCAATAAATCTTGTGTGCAGTCAACAATGGTTGACTCCACGCCAATATCGCATGGTCCGCCATCGAGTATTAGGTCGACATCAGAGCCGAGATCAGAAAGAACATGTTGAGCAGTTGTCGGACTTACCCTGCCAAATCTGTTTGCTGAAGGTGCAACTAACGCGTCTGGTATTAGGCCTAGTAGTTCTTGACACATTGGATGCTGTGGAACACGAACTGCCACCGTGTCACGCCCACCAGTTACCCAATCGGGAACGTGTGCTGTTCGTTTGACGAGCAATGTGAGGGGCCCGGGCCAAAATTCAGATGCCAGAAGGCGAGCAGTAGACGAAAAGATTCCCCATTTGTCGAGATCAAAGTCCTTTGCCACATGCACGATGAGTGGATGATGAGTTGGTCGTCCTTTTACTGAATAAATCCGCATAACTGCTGCTTCTTGATGAACAAGTGCAGCGAGTCCGTAGACCGTTTCTGTTGGAATGGCAACAATTGCGCCGTTTTTCAAAAGTGTGGCGGCCCTGGCAACATCTGTTGTGATCTGGGAAACTCGTGTCATGAAGTAAGAAAGTCAAGCAACGCGTCGATGAAGCCAAAAGATTCAGGAGTCGCAAAATGGTCCGTCTTTTTGAGCACAGTGAGAGTTGCGTTTGGAAATGCTGCAGCTAAACGGTCGGCAGGTCCTGCAAAGTCAGAGTCGCCAATGATGACAAGAATCTCGTTCGTGATGACTGATAGTTGATCTGGATCAATTGGTGGAGAGGGCGGACGCTTCATAATTGCCGTTAGAGCGAGCAGGTCATTATCGGGCTGATTGCCATAGTGGGCAAACATTCGCGCAAAAGTGTCGTCTTCTGGCGCTCGACCCTCAAGAGCATCAACAATTCGTTGATGTGCGGCGGGATCTGATTCGACGAAAACCCCGTCGCCGATACCAGACAGCACGACCTTGCCGAATCTTTCGGGCGCAGCAATCAAAGCACGCAAAATAGTGAGAGCACCAAGAGAGAACCCCACGGCGTCCACTTTTGGCGAGTCGATTGGTAAGTGGTCGAGTAGCCATTGAGGAAGATGGACATAAGCATCAGGATCGTGTGGCTTATCAGATGAGCCATGACCCAACAGATCGATTCCCACCACATCGCGTCCACCATCGTTGAGAAGTGCCTCAATTCCAGGCGTTTGCCATGTGTCTCTAAAGCTTCCTGCCCATCCGTGCACGAGTACTACTGGAATATTCTCATTCGAAGTCATATAGACACGGTAGTCTCGTAACGCCCTATGCGGTTCCTTCATCAACTCCCAGCTCACGACCTGACATATAGCGATGTGTTCATGGTTCCGAGCATGTCTTTGGTTGGCTCTCGCCTAGACGTTGACCTACGCACCCCAGACAATATTGGTACAAACATCCCTTTGATCGTGGCAAACATGACGGCAGTAGCGGGCCGTCGAATGGCTGAAACAGTGGCGCGCCGTGGTGGCCTTGTGGTTCTTCCCCAAGATATTCCCCTCGACATCATTGAGATGGTCATTGGGCATGTCAAGTCTCGGCACCCCTTGTTTGAAACTGCCATCACATTGGCTCCTGAAGACACCCTTGGTGAAGCCCTGAGTCTGATCCACAAGCGATCTCACGGTGCTGTGATTGTTATAGATGCGCAAAGCAAACCTATTGGAATTTTTACTGAATCTGACGCAACAGGATTCGACCGTTTTACTCAGCTGAAAAACGTTATGAATCAAGACTTGATCTGTTTTCAGGAAACACAATCAGTGGACGACATCCATGATTCTCTTATAGAGCATCGTCTTAATTTTGCGCCAGTCGTCAATGCCGAGGGTGTTCTTATTGGATGTATCACGCGAAAAGGTGCATTGCGCAGCACGATGTACGCACCAGCACTTGATGCTCATGGTAATTTTTTGACTTCAGTCGCAGTTGGGATAAATGGTGATCCTGCCGAACGCGCCAAAGCCCTTGTGGCCCTCGGAGTTGATGTCCTTGTCATAGATACCGCTCATGGTCATCAACAAAGAATGATCAGGGCCATTGAATCTGTGCGTGCTGTGGTTGGCAATACCACCATCGTGGCCGGCAATGTCGTCACTAGTGACGGCACAAAGGACTTGATTAATGCTGGTGCCGACATCATCAAAGTAGGTGTTGGCCCAGGAGCCATGTGTACAACGCGGATGATGACTGGTGTTGGTCGACCACAGTTCAGTGCGGTTCTAGAAAGTGCTGAGCAAGCACGTTCTATGGGCAAGCATGTGTGGGCCGATGGCGGAGTGCGGTATCCACGAGACGTGGCTCTTGCTCTAGCTGCTGGTGCTGCCAGCGTGATGTTTGGATCGTGGCTTGCTGGCACTTATGAATCCGCAGCTGACACGCTTCGCGATACCGAAGGACGTTTGTACAAGGAGAGTTTCGGAATGGCATCAAATCGTGCTGTCAAGAATCGCACACGTACAGAAACCGCACTAGAGCGTGCTCGAAAAGAATTATTCGAAGAAGGCATCAGTACATCGCGGATGTACCTTGATCCTGTTCGTCCTGGAGTAGAAGATATCATTGATCAGATTGTTGCGGGTTTGCGTTCGGCTTGCACATATGCCGGAGCTGCCAATATCGAGCAGTTTCATGAACGTGCTGTAGTTGGTGTGCAGAGTTCTGCCGGATACGAAGAGGGTCGACCCCTCGGCACAAGCTGGTAGTTGATGCAGGTCATTGCCATCGATGGCCCAGCTGGCGCAGGTAAATCGACAGTTGCTCGTCGTGTAGCCATGGAAACCGGGCTTCCTTATCTCGACACAGGCGCTATGTATCGATGTATTGCATTCGCAACGATGCGCGATGACATCGATATCTCTAACGCTCAGGCGGTTGGAGAGATCGCTAGATCGAGTCACATCATGGTTGAGGGAAAACGGGTGGAGATAGACGGTGTTGACGTTTCCTCTCTCATCAGAGGACCAGAGGTCTCTTCTATCGCCAGCATCATTGCGACGCATTCTCCTGTGCGTGATGCGCTTCGGGAACAACAACGGCTATGGATCGCGGAACACAATGGGGGCGTGGTCGAAGGCAGAGATATCGGTACGGTCGTGTTTCCGGATGCCACAGTAAAAATTTTCCTTACCGCTAGTGCACAAGTACGAGCACATCGACGCGTAAAAGAAATAGGTGGCGATGAAGATCAGATCGCTGCTTCAATTGCACAACGGGATCACCTTGACTCCTCGCGAGTTGACTCACCACTAAAACCAGCATCCGATGCTCATCACGTAGATTCATCGGGGCTATCGATCGCTGAGGTAGTTGACACCATTGTTGGCATCTTTCGCATAGCCAGTCAACAAGTAGAAACGAACCAACAACATGGCTGAGGTTGAGTCTTTTATGGCAAGTCAGTCACGTATGAGTCGAATCTTTTATACAGTTGTCTGCGGGATTATTGTTGCTGTCTGTGTTGGCTACACGCGTACCAGAATTATCGGAAAACAAAATATTCCCACCAACGGTGCGTATTTATTGGCGCCGACTCATCGCTCTAATATTGACATCCCGCTTGCAGCAGCAGTTACTTCTAGACGGATGCGATTCATGGGAAAAGATTCAATTTGGAAACATAAACGAATCGGATGGGTGGTTTCGGCACTCGGAGCATTCCCAGTCAGCAGAGGCACTGCTGATCGAGAAGCACTGAAACGTTGTGTTGCAGTACTTGAGCACGGAGAACCACTTGTATTATTTCCAGAGGGAACTCGCCAATTCGGGCCTGTTGTTATGCCACTGTTTGACGGTGCTGCGTATATCGCAATAAAGGCTGGGGTTCCAATTATTCCGGTGGGTATTGGCGGATCTGAGCGTGTGATGCCAAAGGGCTCAAAAATGATTTTCCCGCGCAAGTGCGTCATCATTATTGGAGAACCTTTGTGGCCCAACGTTGACGAGACTGGTCGCGTTGCGCGCTCAGGTGTAAGAGATGTGACGACACGTCTCTCGATTGAATTGCAACGCCTCTTTGATGAAGCTCAACAACTCGCTGGGGTCCGTTAAGCCCTTCTGGCTAATTCTGAAGAAATGTCGACAAAAGCTTGACGAGGAGTGGCGGATCTTTGACTCCACATAGCTCGCGTGCAGAGTGCATTGATAGTTGTGGCACTCCTACATCAATGCACTCAATTCCTAATCTGGTTGCAGTAATTGGACCGATGGTGGAGCCACAGGGCATGTTATTGCGAGATACAAAAGTTTGTAACGCTATATCAGCAGATGCACAGATCGTGCGCATGTGTGCTGCTCCACGAGAAGTTGTGGCGTATCGTTGATTTCCATTGAGCTTTAGTACTGGACCAGCATTGATGAATGGTGAGTGCAAAGAATCATGTCGCTCCGGATAGTTGGGATGAATCGCATGAGCATTGTCAGCAGACACACACCAAGAATTCCGCATCATGTCTACCTTTTGACCAGTTGAGAGTCCGAACTGTTCTGCAATGACAGATAGAAGATTTTCTAGCATTGGACCGCCAGCTCCTGATGCGCTGCTTGACCCCACTTCTTCATGATCATTCAGAACAACGATGGAGGTGGTCTCATGTGGGTCATGTGATGCAATGGCGTTGATGGATGCCCAACATGAGATCTGGTTATCTAATCGACCACTAGTCAGCAAAGACTGATCGTGTCCAAGAACAGATGCAGGGGTGATGTCAAACAGATGCGCATCGAATGCCATTATTTCTGTCATGCCAGACACCTGTTGTAACCACGATTGAAAGTCCAGTTCGTTCGATCCCCACAACGGTGTTATGTGTTGAGACTTATCGAGTAGGACACCTTTTTCATTGACATCACGATCAAGATGGATCGCTAATTGTGCAACTCGAGCAAGTGGAGTAGCACAAGAAAACAAGTGAGATTCGCCCAGTGAATTTATGACACGACCAGCTATGCCTAGATCGCGGTCTAACCATGAATTTAGAAGAACACCGCCGTAAATCTCGACACCTAACTGGCTCCAACCTGAGCGGCTGATGTTTGGTGATGGTTGTACGCGCAGATTAGGAGAGTCCGTATGGGCGCCGATAATCCGCACGGATTCTGTGGCGCGACCGAGACTCCAGGCAATGATTGAACCATCCATGGTCTGAAATCCTTGTTGAGCAATGGATGAAGAAAAGGCCGGTGTATCGGTGAAGCCGTGGGTCGCAAGTTGTTCTTGTGCGCGAGCCACCACATGGAATGGCGTCGGGCAGGCATCTAGCCAAGACCTGAGGCTGTCAATTGTGTTCTCAGCCACTGAAGAGCCCTATCGGTAAACCCGTTCCGCGCAAATGAGGAGTTTCGTTGAGGGACAAAATACTTCGATGCCCCGCGCCCGAACATGCAATACGATGTATAGACGTGTAGTTGGGGTAGAAAAACTGACCCTGATCAATTCCGAGAACGTGTGAGACGTATTGATTTATGACTCCACCATGACAAGTGACAACGACTGTTTGTCCGCGATGATCAGAAATAATTTTTTCTAAAGAAGTTAGAACTCGATCCTTAAATTCAGCAGGAACTTCTTGGCCAGCAAACCCAACCGCATTCATTTCGTGCCACCGTGGATCATTGGCTGCTTTGAGTTCTTCAACTGGAATATATTCAGATGATTCTCTGTCGTACTCGGCAACACCATCAATGATGTATGCAGGAAGTGATGTACGCGCCGTCAGTGGCTCAGCTGTTTGAATAGCGCGTTTGAGTGGGCTTGTATAGAGCGCATCTATATGTTCCTTCATCATGTATTCCGCAAATAATTGCGCCTGTTTGTGGCCTGCTTCGGCAAGCTCTGGGTTCGCTGGACCAAGCGTGTTTTCCCGTCGTACGGGTAGGCCATGTCTTACAAGTATTAATTCCATTGTGATTAGATAATCACCAATGAATGCAACTTCACACATCGGGAGTGAATCTCGGAATATTTTCTCTGTTGAAACTGGTCCGCACCAGGCTGAACTAGTGGTTTTGATCCATGGATCATTAGATCGATCATCCGGTATGGCAATGATTGCTCGGCATCTACATCCGTTGTATCGAGTTCTACGGTATGACAGACGGGGTTATGGCAGATCCTGGCCTCACCAGGGCCCTTTTGATATCGCCGATCAGGTGAACGATCTCGTAGAACTGCTCCAAGGTCGCACGGCAGTGCTGTTTGGACATAGTTTTGGCGGAAATGTTGCATTGGCGACCGCACAGCGGATCGGTGCGCAAGTTCGAGGTGTGGGAACCTATGAGACTCCATTGTCGTGGTTACCAGGGTGGTCTGGATCCACTGGAAAACGGATAAATACTGAAGATGGAGTGGAGATCGCAGCAGAACGATTCATGATTCGATTGATTGGTCAACAGGCATGGTTGGCTCTACCAGAAAGAACCAAACAGACCAGGCGTCGAGAGGGTCTCGCCTTAACACAAGAGTTGGCCTTGTTACGCAAACAGGCACCTTGGGATCCAAACAAAATTATTTGTCCGATGATTAGTTCTCACGGGTCTCGTGGTGCCAGCCACCATGTTGAGGCTGCTCAATGGTTAGCTAGCAATATTGTCAATGCCAGTGTAGAAACTATCGAGGGGGCAAAACATTCAGCCCCCATTACACATTCTCTTCAACTCGTCAGCCAAGTGATTCTTCCATTGCTTAGTGGAAGAACTGCTATTACTTTGGTATCGGAACCCTGACTGTGATGTCCTGGCCGAAAAAAGTACATGTTGTGTTCACGGTTGCCGAGGCTTGTGCCTGAGCCTTCACAGCATTGGCGCAGTCAGTGATGGCAGCACTTTGTGAATAGCCAGCCAGCGCGATAGCAAGGAAGAAAGCAAGGGACACAATTTTGCCAATGACCGAGGACATCACTTTCAACATGACGAGGCCGATCAGCACCGAAGCGCCCGACAGGCCCAAAGCCCCGTTTTTAACCGTGTCAACGGTGACGGCTGCCCAAAGAGAAATCATGGGTTAACCATAGACCTCATATTGCCCGTAGCGTGGTCTTTATGGCTGAACACAGGTTCACGGTTGCCGTTCTCATCGGTGGAGACAGTTCTCGGATGGGAGTCGACAAGGCAACCTTTGAAATAGAGGGCATATCCATGGGTAACGCAGTGATCGCTGCAGCAGGCGCTGCCCATGCAGATGAGATTTTGGTTATTGGGGGAACTCAGTCCAAAGCGAAGTCTTTGGGTGCAACTTGGAAAAAGGACTTATTTCCTGGTGAAGGACCATTAGGTGGCGTGATCACGGCGTTGACTTCGTCGAGTCATGACAATGTCGTAGTGCTGTCGTGTGACATGCCTTTTATGACTGCCGAAGTTATTTCGAGTCTTGTTCGTGGTCTCAGTGATGCTCAGGCAGCTGTTGGTCGAACCGATCGAATGAACTGGTTATGTGCTGCATGGTCTAAAGAAGAATGTTTACCAACACTTCAGTCTGTGTGGAAACGCAAAGAGCGGGCCGTACACCGAGCTGCTGTACTCCTCGATGTGGCCGAGATCCCAGTGCCTGCTGTAGCTGTGCGCAATATCAATTCATTGTCAGATCTTGCAGCACACGAAGATACAACTAACATATAAAATATGGCTATCTCAGAAATATCTGTCAAAGAATTATTAGAACTGTCTGGAGTGCAAGTGGTGGATGTGCGCGAAACCTACGAGTATGTGGACGGACATGTGCCTGGGGCGATCAGTATTCCGTTAAGTGGTATACAAACAAGAGTTGCAGAGTTTCCAATTGAAGGGGTCGTGTATATTATTTGCCAGGCTGGTGGTCGTAGCCAGACGGCGTGTGATTTTCTAGGCCAGCAAACTGCTTTATGCTCCACAACTTTTATCAACGTTATGGGTGGCACAGGTATGTGGATCCTTGAAGGTGGTCAGGTCGTCAACGGTGATCGACCCAGCTGAGGTTTCCTATGAATGGATTGACACAAATACAGCGCTTACCGAATTTGTTTCGTTTGCATGTCAACAGCCTGCTTATTACCTCGATACCGAGTTTCATAGAGAGAAGACTTATTTCCCGCAGCTAGCGCTCGTCCAAATTGCAACAGGGGATCGTCTGGCAATAATTGATCCGGTTGCTGTCGACATGTCCCAAATGCGGTCACTGTTTGATGGGCCTACAATGTGTGTTTTGCATGCGGCTCAGCAGGATCTTGACGTCATGTATCAAAGTTGTGGATTTATTCCCGCACGAATAATTGACACTCAATTGTTGGCTTGTTTTCTGGGACATTCACAGCCTTCACTCGCTAGTTTACTGCAATCCTTTATAAAGATCACCGTGCCCAAGGGAGATCGTCTTACCGATTGGTTGCGTCGGCCTCTATCGAAAGACCAACTTCAGTACGCGGCCTCAGATGTTGCATACCTTGAGGAGATGTCGCAGTTAATCCTTCACGAATTAGAAAAGCGTGGACGTACACAGTGGGCTCTTGATGCATGTGAAGAACTCAGATTGCGGCCAACTGGGCCCAATGCGCCAGAAGATGCTTGGTTGCGTGTCAAAGATGTTCGTACTCTGAAAGGTCGTGCACGATGGATCGCTCGATCAGTGGCGCAATGGAGAGAAGAAAGGGCAATGGAATTGGATTTGCCTCCGCGTCATATCTTGTCAGATATTGCTATTCTTGGCATTGCTCAACGTGCACCCAAAACAGCAGAAGACTTGTTGCAAAGTCGTGGAGTTGACAACAGGCATGTAACAGGTGCTCAGGGTAAGGCGCTTTTGGAAGCAATCACGTTGGGAGTCCAGGACGCTAACGGGGGAGATCTGCGCTTTCCAGCTAGCGACACTGACGATCTCGAAAAGTCTCTTCGACCGGCGATCACACTGGTATCGGCATGGATCACAGAATTGGCCAGACAGAGTCAACTTGATGCGTCGCTACTAGGCACCCGCAAGGACATTGTGGACCTCTTGAGTGGGTCTAGTGAGGCCAAGATGGGTCAGGGCTGGCGCGCAGAGATTGTGGGTCGCGATGTAGAAGATCTCGTGGCAGGTCGAAAGGCACTTACTTTTACGAGTTCAGGACCACTAAGTGGCTTGAAGCTTGTGGAAGTTGAGGTTTCATGAGGCAGCTGCCATATTTTAGTCTCACCGCCGTGTAGGCTCTAAGCGATTGATCATATGGCCTTCGTGCCACACATACTGTTCGGAGAACGACCATGAAAAAGGGTCGCCACCGCCGTTTTGAAGAGGCGCGTAAATTGAAGCAAGCAGGGCCTTCGGCTGCTGATCTAGGTTTTGGTGGCTCTGCTCCATCTAATTCCTCAGATAATGACGAATATGCAGCCATCGCAGAGCGCTATGGGGTTCGCTTTGATGAAGACGACGACGAGCCTGACGAAGAGTAACTCTCAGAGTTAACTGCTCGCCTACAACTAATTCACCTCCCAAGGTCGGCCTTGTGCTGACAAGAAATACACCCTCCCCTTATGAAATCCTTACGTAACGTTGCCCTAGTGGCTCATGTTGATCATGGTAAAACGACTCTTGTTGACACTCTTTTGCGCACCACAGGTGTTTTTGCAACACATGCGGCTGTGGTCGACAGAATCATGGACTCTGACCCCCAAGAGCGCGAACGTGGTATCACTATTTTGGCTAAAGCGGCTCGTGTTCATTTTGGGGAAACGTTGATCAACTTGGTTGATACACCAGGACACGCCGACTTTGGTGGAGAAGTAGAACGCGCGCTTGCGTTGGTTGATGGCATCGTGTTATTGGTAGATGCTGCAGAAGGGCCATTGCCCCAAACTCGCTATGTGCTGTCAAAAGCGCTGGGACTTGGCTTGCCTGTAATTCTTGTGATCAACAAAGTCGATCGTGGAGATGCACGTCCCGAAGAAGTGCTCCTTGAAGTGGAACAGTTGTTTCTCGATCTGGCTCATTCCGATGATCAGCTGTCGTTCCCAGTAATTTCAGCTGTGGCTCGTGAGGGTCGGGCGATGATGGGTATCGGAATGCCAGCACCGGACGCTGACTTGTCGTGCTTGTTGCAGGCCATTCTCGACACAGTTCCTGCACCTCAGGTTGATCTAGACGCACCTTTGACAGCTCTTGTGACGAACTTGGATGCTTCTGATTATCTTGGTCGTCTTGCTATTGGCCGAGTTCAAAGCGGCGTGATGCGAAAAGGTGAGATGGTTGCATTGTGGGGCAAAGACACAACGGATAATCCAATCAAGCGTCGAATAGCGCAGCTCAGCGTGTTCGATGGTGTTGGTCGTACTGAGGTTGATGAGATATCGGCAGGAGATCTGTTCGTGCTGGCAGGAATTCCTGAGGTAGAGGTCGGGGACACAATTGCAGCTCAGGTAGTGACAAAACCACTACCTCGTCTCGTGGTCGATGAACCAGTTATTCGGATGAGTTTTGGAGTTAATACATCTCCTTTTGCAGGGCGCGTCGGAAAGTTTGTGACAAGCCGTCACTTGCGTGATCGTCTCAATAAGGAAATTTTGGGCAATGTATCGATCAAAATTGCCGATACGGAATCTACGGACGTCATCAGTGTTGCTGGTCGCGGTGAACTTCAATTAGCAGTTCTCATCGAAAATATGCGTCGTGAAGGTTTCGAGCTGCAAGTGAGTCGTCCTGAAGTTATTACGAAGGACATTAACGGCAAAAAACACGAGCCTCTTGAGGCTGGCACGTGTGATGTTCCCGATGAGCATGTCGGCACAATTACGCAGGCGCTACCTCCCCGCAAAGGTCGTATCACTGATCTACGACCCGGAGATTTCGGTAGAACAATTGTTTCTTTTGAAGCACCATCTCGTGGTTTAATCGGGTTTCGCTCGATGTTGATGTCATCTACGCGAGGTACAGCCTTGCTTAACCAAACGCACGCTGGATGGACTCCGTGGGCAGGAGAAATGCCGCACCGAATTGGTGGATCCATGATTTCAGACCGCGTTGGCACCACAACTGGGTATGCGTTAGATGCATTGCAGGCTCGTGGAACCTTTTTTGTCTCACCAGGTGAAGATGTGTACGAAGGAATGATTGTCGGCGAATCTTCTCGCGGAGAAGAAATGGTTGTGAACTGCGTTCGCGCTAAGGAAAAAAATAACATCCGCACGCATAGTCATGACGATGGACCAAAATTGTCAGCACCGATTATCCATACATTGGAAACAGGAATCGAGTGGATTGGCGATGATGAGTTAGTGGAAGTTACACCGACTCATATTCGTATTCGCAAGCGCGGTCTCAGTATCGAAGAACGCCGACGCGGTTTCAAGAAGAACTAAGGCCGCGTTAGCAGTCTATTTTTTCTTACGAAGCGTAGGAATAGGCACCGGCACTCCGGCAGGTTGTGCAGGGTGAGGAAACGGCACTCCCGTAAGTTTACTGAGTTGCTCCGCAGCTACAGCGAAAGCTTTAGGGCCCATGATTTCAGTTAGTTCCTCTTGCAGAAACTCCCAAGTTGGATTTTTGCCGACAAACGCATCGGACGACTCGGTACACCACCAATGGAAATCATCTCCACCTTCACCCCAGTCGCGACGCTTCCATTCGCGGATGGTTGAAACGACATATCCACTGTCTTCTACATGCTCCTCTAGACGAATTGGTAACTGCCAACATACGTCTGGCTTCCAGTCCATGGGTCGCTCGCCTGCATCTAAAGCCGCGATGTGGAATGCACAGCCCGTTCCGCCCTCAAAACCCACGGGATTGTGAAAAATACATGCACCATCAACGACTCGAGTTTTGGACTCACCAGCCTTATTCGTGGTGTGCCAGCCTTTGTCTTCGACTTTGTCTTTATTTTTCCAGTGTTTACCCGTCAAACGTTTAACAGATTTTTTGACTGATTTAAGATCGTCGGCATCGAGGAAATGTGCACCAAACGAGCAGCATCCCTCCATCAGATCGGGGGTCGCCTCATCGTGCACTCCCTTGCATCCCTCTCCGTAGATGCATTTGTAACTTGATCGCAAAAAGGTTGCATCAAGCATCCATGTCCGTAGTTCGTCTGGATCTTCAAAACTGATCCAATCCCGAGGCTTTTCTTCATTTGACACAAAGACAGGTTACGCCACTTAGTCTCAGAAACCATTGATCCGAGGTGGTTCGGTCAATACTGATTGATGGCATTAATCAGTGGACGCAAATCAGCAAATCCCTTAGCCGAGTATTTCAATCCGATTCGATGTAAGTCGACATGGTCGTTGTCTTTACGCTCTACTGAAGTGGCCATGGCCTGAAACATTGTGCCATTGGTGGTGATGCTTGCGTGTGCTGTTACTAATGCGGCGAAATCATCTGCAGGAATTGCTCGCTGTATTCGTAGATACAAAGTGTTACCAACAAATCGGATGGAGTGAAAGTTTTTGTAGAAGGTTGTAATTTCTGAAACTGCGGCTTCGACGCTGTTTGTGATGGTGTAGAGAGTTGTGTCTGACTCTGAGATCAAACCCTGTTCAAGAAGAATCAGAGTTAGTGCATTCATAATTGGAGTCCAAAAGGGGGCTCCTGGTATTTCAAGGAACACAATCGGTACTGGAACCGACTTGGCGGTTTGGGCAAGAGTTAGTAACTCAAAAGTTTCATCAAGTGTTCCAAATCCACCAGGCAGGCATAAGAATGCCTGTGATTCTTTGATAAGCAGAAGTTTTCGGGTGAAGAAATATCGCATGCTGACGTATTTCTCGTCCCCAGAAATAATGGTATTAGCTCCGGTTTCAAATGGAAGATTGATGGACACTCCAATAGATTTTTCTCGACCTGCACCGACCATTCCCGCCTCCATAATGCCAGGCCCCGCACCGGTAACAACCATAAATCCATGAGATGCCAACTCCTGGGCTACAGCAACAGTCTGGGCGTAGATGGGATTATCAGCAGTAGTGCGAGCAGAACCAAAGATAGTCACTTTCGGAACGTGTCGGTATGGCGCAAACATTTCAAAAGCAGCAGTCATTTCTTGAAGAGCGTTGCTTGAAATTTTTACATCAAGAGAGGATGCGTTGCTATCGATAAGAGATGTCGTAGCTTGCACAAGAGCTAGCAGTTGTTTGATGTCCGCCGATGAACGAACGCTATTGTTTAAAGCCTCACGAAGCTTTTCAAGTACAACTTCTGTGTCGGCAGCGTTACTCATTGTCTAAATTATCTGCAGAGCTTTTGCTTCTAAAGCAGAGATCAATTCCTCAAAACTTTTAATGAATGAAGCCACTCCTTCTTGTTCTAATTTCAAAGACACATCATCGATATCCACACCAACTTCTCGCAGTTGAGTCCATTGTTGTTTCGCTAATTTGAGGTCTATATCGATTGTGCGAGAAACAGTTCCATGATCTGCAAATGCCTGCAGGGTCGGTTCTGGAAGAGTGTTTACGGTGTCTGGCCCAATGAGTTCATCGACATACAAGGTGTCTATGAACTGTGGATTCTTAGTCGATGTAGAAGCCCACAAAGGTCGCTGAACACGAGCGCCCTGGCCCACAAGAGATTCCCACCTTGGTCCAGAAAAAGTGGAAAGAAAAGATGCATAGGCGAGGCGCGCTTGATTGATTGCAGATGTTCCACACAATTGTTTGGCTTCCGGTGTGTCTAGCGATAGCAGGCGACTATCAACTTCAGTATCAACTCGTGAAATAAAAAAACTAGCGACACTTGAAATATGCGATATCGGCAGTCCTTGGGCCGCGCGACTTTCCAATCCTTCTAGGTACGCGTTCATAACTAACTGGTATCGATCAAGACTAAAAATGAGAGTGACATTAACGTTTCGGCCTTCGGCAATCATCTGGCGTATGGCAGGCAGGCTGTCAAACGTTGCTGGGATCTTGATCATTACGTTTGGTCTGTTGACTCGTTCGTGTAAATGTCTAGCCGCAATCAATGTTGCTTGGCCATCCCCGGCCAAAGATGGGTCAACTTCCACACTGACAAAACCATCTGCACCGTTTGTAGATAGATAGAGATCTGAAAATACATCGAGCGCACCGTGAATATCCTGGAGAACCAGTTCCCAATAGGCTTCTCGTGGTGATAGCCCCCGTGCAATCTCTGATTCAAATTGTGCGTCGTAGTCCGTGCTTGCCTGAATCGCTTTTTGAAAGATTGTTGGGTTTGATGTGAGACCTCGCACGCCCTGTTGCACAAGATCTGTGAGGCGTCCGGATGTGATGTCGCACCGTTGTAAGTTGTCTAGCCAAGGGCTTTGTCCCTGTTCTTGGGAAAGACGATGCAGGTTGTCGGACATTATGACAATGCTCGTGTCACGACAGCGGCCACATTTTCTGGAGTGATTCCAAGCTTTTCTAGAACAACTGATCCTGGGGCACTTGCACCAAATCGATCGATGCCAACGCTATGTTTGGCATACTTTGCCCAACCAAACGTGCTCCCTGCCTCAACACTGATGGAAGGAATCGTTGGAGAAAGAATCTCGTCTCGTTGTTGTGGCGAAAGAGATTCAAATCGATCCCATGATGGCATAGACACGACATTTGTTTGGATACCTTTGCTAGCAAGAAGTTCTGCAGCACCACATGCGATGGAGAGTTCGCTTCCTGTTCCAATGATATTTGCTCGAGCCCGCGGGTGATAGCGAATTTTCCCTGCTCCCATTACGACTGCAGAACCATCTGTGAGATGAACGACATTTTGTCTGGAAAGAATTATCGCAGTGGGCCCATCATGTGTAACTGCTGCCAGCCATGCTTGCGCGGTCTCGTTAGCATCTGCTGGTCGGATGACTTGTAACCCCGGGATGGCTCGCAATGTCGCTAGTTGTTCGATCGGCTGATGCGTAGGACCATCCTCGCCAACCCCGACCGAGTCATGACTAAATACGAACACGACTCGCGCCCGAGAAAGTGCTGCGAGCCGCACGGCTGGTCGCATGTAGTCGACGAAAACAAAAAAAGTTCCGCCAACGGGCAAGACGCCACCATGCAATGCCATGCCGACCATTGTTGAACCCATCGCGTGCTCTCGAATGCCGTAGAAAATCTGTTGGCCTTCGCGATGTAGCGCCGAGTATGCAACAGCAGAAGATATCTTGGCTCCGGTATTACCTGTCAGATCTGCTGCACCCGTCATTATTTGAGGAATGACATCGCAAGTAGCTTCAATAATTTTCTGAAAAGCTTGACGTGTTGCCAAAACGGTATCGGAGTCGAAGAGTGGAAGTGATGCATTTACTTTGTCTCGGTCAATTGGCAGAAATGTGCTTAGCACAGCAGAATGCTGTTCTGCTGTTAGACGGTTGTTCCATTCAGATAACGCTGCACTGCCACGGTGTGCACAGTGTGTACGGTATTGCTCAACCAGAACTTCTGGAGTAAAGAAAAGCTCGTCTGGAATGTCCAAAATTTTCTTAGTGGCAGTGACGTGAGAAGCAGTAAATGGATTTCCGTGAGCCTCGTGTTTATCGGCCCAATCTGGTGATGGAAATCCAATTGTTGTTGGAAAAACAATAATTGTTGGTGAGCCAGTGTTGTCTATCGCTGAGCGCAATATTTTTTCAATGGCATCACAGTCCTCGGCAATGTTTCCTGGCTCCAATACATTCCAACCATAGGATCGAAAACGCATTGCCACGTCATCTGAACAAGACAGAGACGTAGATCCATCAATAGTTATTTTATTGTCGTCAAAAATGCAAACCAGATTTTCAAGTTTGAGATGACCAGCAAGTGAGGCTGCCTCATGACTAATGCCCTCCATAAGACAGCCATCTCCGACAAGCACGAATGTCTTGTGTGACATCACTTCAGATCCGAGAGTGGCCGCCAGATGAGATTCAGCAATCGCCATTCCGACGGCATTGGCGAATCCTTGTCCTAATGGTCCAGTTGTGACCTCAACGCCTGCTGTGTGTCCAACTTCTGGGTGGCCAGGCGTTGCTGAACCCCATTGCCGAAACTGTGAAAGATCATTTCTTGTGAGCCCGTAGCCGCTCAGAAACAAAAGCGAATACTGCAAAATTGACGCATGACCATTCGACAAAATAAATCGATCCCGGTTACACCATGTGTGGTCTTGCGGGGCGTGGTTCATGATGCGGCTGTACAACACATGTGCAAGTGGTGCCAGCGACATTGCTGTTCCTTGGTGTCCACTTTTGGCAAGTAGCGGGGCGTCCATGGCGATTCCTCGAATAACAGCGATTGCAAGTTTGTCTATTTCTGGAGTCAATTGTTTAGGCACGTTCTGATGATAATCGGCGCCAGGTCTTGATCACGGATAGGTTTGAATCGAATGCAACAAGATCCGCAGGTTGATCGATCGATAATCGACCAATATCTATCCGCCCAATGGTTGTTGCTGGAGTAGATGTAGCAGCTCTGAGTGCTTGCTCAAGTGAGACTCCACACAACTTGACTGCGTTAGCAACACATTGTGCCAAAGGGGTGCATGAGCCAGCCAATGTGTCATCTGCGAGTCGGGGAGCACCATTGCGTATTGTGATTCCACGAGCACTGGCCCCCGGCGAATTCCATGCAATTGAATCTGAAACTAAAACCACCCCTGAGTCACCTTTTGCTGCGAAAGTCAGAGCAACAATTTGGTCGGACACATGCACCATGTCAGCAATCAGACCTGTTCGTATTTGTGGCATGGTGAGCCCAGATAAAGCCAAACCCTCGTTTCTGTGGTGCACTCCACTCATTCCATTGAACAGATGGGTAGTCATTGTTGCGCCAGAGTGCACTGCAGTATCTATTTGTTGACGGGTAGGCCTGCTGTGTCCAAGGGACGCAACAACGTTGCGTGAGCGCAGATATGCAATTGCTTCTGGCGCTCGGATTTGTTCTGCTGCAAGTGTGACAAGGCGAACGCTTGCGGGCAACTGGCGTAACCATTCCATATCAATATCAACAATGTGTCTCACATTGTGGGCTCCCGGGGCACCACCTAAAAATGGACCTTCAACATGTATTCCGATGCATCCTGGAGCAATAACTTCAGTGATCATCTCGTCTAGACGATTCAATGTGTCAAGCATGTCCACAAGAGGAGCAGTCACTATGGTCCCAAGCCACGAGGTCGTTCCATGGACGCTGAGTTCTTGGTCAAGTAGCGCAAATGATTCTGTGTCGGCTCTAGAGACGTCCACAGTGTTGAAACCATTCATCTGAAGATCAACTAGTCCGACTGAAATAACATCAAATTCAGCAGATTTCGTTGTCGGGGTGATGGAGCGCATAATTCCATCTTCAACGACCACACACTGAGGCCCGAGTAAGGAATATCCATTGAAAAACTGGGCACAGGTAGTTGTGAAGTCCACCTCCGAAAGTTAGTTCGTTTGGCTACGAAACTACTGATTTGGAACTGGGGGACAATCTAATGTCTGAGAACCTGACTTTAGCCATTCCCAGTATTGATAAAAGCCTAATTACCCACCAACCGAAATCGATTTCATGCCAACGATGAGAAAGACGTGGCGAGGTGGGAGCTGCGTGATGATTATTGTGCAGGCCTTCTCCCATGGTGATGAAAGCCAACCATTGCAAATTTGTCGCCTTATTTGGGTATGGGCGCCGTCCAAAATGATGGCCCATCGCATTCACGGCGGCATTTGAGGCCAAGTAGACATTGGCATGAATAAATGCCGCAAGTAATCCTGTCCAGGGACCTAAGACCACCATGAGAAGCCCAATACCGAGAAGCAGTCCAGACTTTTGATGTCCAAAAAATACTTTGTCCCACTTGTCGTCTGGAATGTCTCGCGCATATTTTGGAATCAGTTGCGGATCTGCAATAGCCGCTCTGTACAAAGCAACATTATTCTTTTGAACATAGGTCCACCCGAGGAGTACGGGGGAATGGGGATCACCAATTTCATCTGAATATGCGTGGTGCTTTCGATGGACCGCGACCCACTCTTTGGGTTTGATGCCAGTGGATATCCATATAAAGGTTCGAAACAATAGGGCGATTGGCCTTTTTAGGACGACAGCGCGATGGCTAAGTGCCCGGTGGAGATACACGGTGGTGCATGTCATCGCTGCTGTGGCCACTACGCAGCCAGCCACTAACGCAACGATTAAAGAGTAGAAGATGGAACTCATCCAAGCATCCTACGGCACTACCTACTGGTAGGTAGGCGATTCAGGCGGTAAATTACTTGGTGTGACCAATGGACCATCAGTGGACGAGCCCAAAACGACACGCGAACACATTCGTGATGAAGCATTGATCTGTTTTGCCGACCGTGGTTACGACGGAACATCACTCAACGATATTGCTGCTGGAGTCGGTATTCGTCGCCCAAGTTTGCTTCATCATTTCGCGAGTAAGGAAGCTTTGTACAGAGATGTTTTTGAGCATTTGCTATCTGAATGGCTTGAAAGCGTTGCAACGGCTGTGTCAAGCACAATTTCTGGTTGGGACAAAGTGGAGTTGGTCTTGCGATCAGGATTTGAGCTCTTCGCTAAAACCCCTGATTATGTACGAATTATGCGCCGGGAGGCATTAGATGGCGGAATTCATCTTGGAATCGACTTATCTGCCGTCTTGCGGCCTGCCTTTGATGAAGCTGTCGTGTTCTTTCAAAAACAGATGGATGCAGGAGTTTTTCGCCAACATGACCCGCGCCACCTACTGATCACGGGGTACGGGGCAATCCTGACGTATTTTTCCGATGCACCATTTATTGACGGTCTGATTGACGAAAGTGCGCTGACCGAAAAAAATGTCCAGGACCACTGTGAGCACATAATTGGGTTCTTTCGAGCGGCGTTGGTTGGCTGACAAAAGGTCTAACTGTCTGCGGTATGGTCATGAAATGGGAACCGTACAACGCAATAATCGAACAGTTGGCTATCAAGTCAACGGACAAGGCGCAGCCTTATTAGTGTTTCATGGCACTACACAAGAGGCCAATGGCTGGGATCCAGTCAGAACTGTGATGCCGATCGAACGCCAGTGGATTGCAGTGGAATTTCCAGGTTCAGGTGAATCATCAATGTCAGATGGGCCAATCGACATCGACGACATCGTTGCAGATGCCGTGGCCGTGCTTGAAACGCTCGGAATCACCGAATGTGATGTGGCTGGGTATTCCCTCGGCGCAGTTGTGGCTCTCAAATTTGCAGCCACCCATCCAAACAAAACTCGCACTGTTACATCGCTGTGCGGTTGGGCAAAGACGGATGCAAGAATGCGTCTCACTTTTGACTTGTGGCGTCGCTTGATCGCTATCGATCCAGAGTTGTTCATGCGTTATGCGCTTGCAGATGGATATACGGCCGATGGCCTCACTGCACTGGAGCCGATGTTGGAAATGGCCATCTCACTTGCCGCAACTACTATTCAGCCAGGTTCAGATGCGCAACTGGAACTTGACATCCGGATAGACATCGAGCAAGATCTATCCAAAATAACCGCTCCCGCATTGATCATCGGCGGAATAGAAGATCGCTGGGTCGATATCACTCACTCTCGTCATCTAGCAACGGCCATTAAAGGCGCAACGCTTGTGGAAATGCCAGCGGGACATATAGTTATTGCTGAACTTGCAGGAGATGTTGCGGCACGACTGGCATCACATATCGCCTGAAATTCACCAAGAACAAGCGTCAGCACGCTGAGTTGGCTACCGTATACCCGTGCTAAATAGTTCTCAAAACACCACATTGTCGGAGTCTGATTCCAAAAAATTGCTGGCTGAATACGCAATTCCATTCGCTCCTGAAAGCAGAGTTCAGTCTGGTGTCGAAGCTATTTTGGCAGCAGCCGTATTTGGTTATCCCGTAGTGGCAAAACTTGGCGGAGACAAGATCGCCCATAAAACCGAGCGTGGTCTTGTGCGTCTGCGATTGCAAAACGATGAATCATTAGCCCAAGCTGTCGACGAACTTTTAGCACTAGCCAGACCAGAAGATGGAGATGTGCATGTTCTGGTAGCTCCAATGGTGGCGGGTACGCGGGAGCTCATAGCTGGAATGCTTGTTGATCCGCAGTTCGGCCCAACTGTCATGTTCGGTATCGGGGGGGTGATGGCAGAGGTAATAGCAGATGTGACATTTCGACCCGTTCCAATCACCGCTCGGGTTGCGCGAGAGATGATTGACTCACTTCGGATGCAGGCGCTACTGGGTCCATTCCGCGGCGAACAAGCCGTTAATGTTGAGCAGATAGTGCAGTGTCTTGTCGGCTTGTCAGATGTTGCAACTGCGCGAACGGACATCGTGTCGATTGATGTGAATCCACTTATTGTTCGCCCAAATGGGGACATTGTCGCAGTTGATGCGCTTGTCGAAACGGGACAACGATCAGTTATACAGACATCCGGAAGGGCGCGCTATTCACACGAGCAGTTTGCTGCCTTGTTTGAGCCACGCGGAGTGTTGGTGACTGGTGTCTCGACGCATCCAGGGAAATTTGGTTTTGTCTCGCTCCACAATATTTTGGCAAGCGGTTATCAAGGTGCCGTATTTGGTACCAATCTTCAAGGCGAGCAAGTTCTTGGCATACAGACTGTGGCCGATATTGAATCGTTGCCACAAGATGCAATTGATCTTGTATTTGTGTGTACGCCAGCAATTGCGAATCCTGATTTATTGCGGGCATGTGCGAAAAAGGGCGTCAAAGCGGCCTTCCTTACTTCTGCAGGCTATGGAGAAGCAGGCCCCGAGGGTCGAATTCTTGAAGATGAACTGATCCAGTTAGCAGATGACCTCGGTATTCTTCTGGCGGGTCCAAACGGCCAAGGCGTGGTCTCTACTCCCGTTAATTTGTGCGCCCAAATTGTTGCGCCGAACCCTCCATCTGGTCACATTGCTGTTGCTAGCCAAAGCGGTAATTTTGTGTCTAGTTTTCTTAATTACGCGCGTCAATCTGGAGTAGGTATTAGTCGCGCCGTATCTGCTGGAAACGCAGCGGCATTGAGTGTTGCAGACCTCATCGAATGGTACGGATCAGATAACGAAACAAAAGTTGCCCTTGCCTACGTCGAAGGTATTACTGATGGACAGGGACTGATGTTTCGGCTCGGACAAGTTGTCAGCAAAAAACCAGTTGTGCTCGTAAAGGGTGGAGCAACGGATAAAGGAGCCAAGGCAGCTGCGAGCCATACGGGAGCACTCGCAGCTAATGACGCAATTTTTGACGGAGCATGTCGTGCTTATGGCCTGACACGTGCATCCACAGTCGAAGAAGCTTTTGAAGCAGCTGCGACCTTTGCAACTCAGCCGTTACCGCTTGGACCAAATGTTGTCATCTTGACAACAGCAGGCGGCTGGGGTGTGGTGACAAGTGATGCGATTGCCAATGATGGATTATTGCAATTGTTACAACTACCAGCTGACTTATTGATGGCCATTGATGCGAAGTTGCCCCCGAGATGGAGCCGGAACAATCCTGTTGATTGTGCAGGTGGCGAAGTACGAGACACCATTCCAGAAGTGTTAGAGATGATTGCCACACATCCAAGCGTTGATGCAATTATTTATTTGGGAATAGGTATCCAAGCTAATCAGGCACGCCTGATGCGCGAAGGACGATTTTTCCCAGACCATGGTCTAGAGCGGATCGTGGAGTACCACGAACGACAAGATGCTCGATTTGCCCAAGCAGCACATCAGTTGAGTGTTTCTACCGGAAAACCAATTTTGGTTGCTACAGAATTAGCAGTGTCTGATCCCTCAAATGCTGGCGTGGTCGCGGTACGCGAATCAGGCCGGTTGTGTTATGCCAGTGGCAACAGGGCTGTTACTGCGTTGGGTCACCTATATAGATATGCGGTACACACTGATGTCGCTACGCGCTGACCTGCAACCCAAAAATTCTCGACGGGCGACAAACCCATTGAAGGTGGTTGCGATTGCTGGTGTTAGCGGATCGTTGGTACTTGTTTTTGCCTTGGTTGCAGTCGCCATGGTGGCGGACCGTGTAACACCAATAGGGGAAACGACTCTCCATCTTGAACCGAAGGTTGCGGTACTCTCGGCGCGGCGCGCTCCCACCACTTTGTCAATTCTGACTCGTACCTCGAGAGTAAGACGGGCTCTTGCTGACGTCTCTTCCAAGATCCCCACGAATGGATGCCTCAGTGTCGAATGGCTTGGTCAGTCCATGTCAGATATTCGTAGCGATCAGATGTTCACCCCAGCCTCTGCAGTAAAGGTAATCACCGCAGCCGCTGCCCTTGAAGTACTTGGTCCAAATTTCACCTATGAAACCAATGTTTATGGCGCGCTCGACGCTTCAGGAACTGTGGGTGATCTGTACATAGTTGGTGGCGGTGATCCACTGATCGTTCGCTCCGAATATCTTGCTACCGAAAAATATCCGACAACAACACCGACCACGCTTGAGTCGATTGCTGACGCAATTGTCGCTGCCGGTGTGCGCAGTATTGCTGGTTCAGTGGTTGGTGTTGATAGCCGCTATGACAGCAAACGTTTTATCGACAAATGGCCCACCAGTTTTAATATGGTAGAGGCAGGCCCTCTCGGCGCACTGATGGCCAATGACGGGGCAGTGATTGGCCAACCTTTCAAATCAGATAATCCTGCATGGGCCGCGGCAACTGAATTGACATCTCTATTGGCGGCAAGGGGAGTAGTTGCTTCTACTTTGCCGCGACACGATGTTTTAGTCAGTGGTGTAGCAAAAATTACGACAATAAAATCAGCACCTCTGAGTGACATAGTGAAAGAGATGCTCACAAGCAGCGACAACAACACAGCAGAGTTGTTATTAAAAGAAATTGGATTAGCCAAAACAGGGATCGGTTCAACTCAAGCAGGCTTAGATGCCACCACATCTCTTTTATCATCATGGGGTCTCGCGGCAACTGTGTCTATTCACGATGGCTCAGGGCTAGCAATGGATAACAAAGCATCGTGTAAGGCATTTCTTGCTATTCTTAAAACAAACACAGATTTATTTATTCCGACGATGGCGGTAGCTGGCAAAACGGGAACTCTGCGAGATGTTTTCACCAAGGAAAGCGTCAACGGAAGACTTATTGCCAAAACTGGAACACTGACCGGGGTAAAATCCCTTGTGGGCTATCTGCCGATTGTAGATTCGGAGCCAGTGCGTTTTTCTTTGCTCATGAACAGAGCTGGAATTGATAATCAGTCCGCATATCGATCAATCTGGTATTCCCTCTCACAAGCGATGGATAAGGCCCGTTCTACCCCCTCAGTCGACCAACTGATGCCCTAATCGGGTGTGCGTCGGCATGACAGGGCCTGTGGATATCTCTATCTAGCCCGCCTAGAGTGGGATCCCATGAATGACTCAACAGGCCCCGCGCGACGCATGTCGTCAAGCGACAGACTGGCAGACGCATACGACGCGGCCAAGAGTTACGCGCGCCAAGAGACCATAGAGCCAATCAAGGGTGCAGTGCGATGGGTCGCAGTCGGAACTCTCGCCTCGGTAAGTCTTGGTATTTCCTGTGTTTTTTTCGCCATTGGTATCTTACGATTGTCTCAACACATGGGCGGTGAAGTTCTTGATGGTTCATGGTCATTTGTCCATTACTTCATTACTCTCGTTCTTGTATCTGGCCTAGTGGTCTTGATTTTTTCACGTATCTCCCAGCGAGATTTATAAAGGGATTTTTATGACTGATCCAAAACGAATCACAAAAGATGATCTCGAAAAAAAGTTCAAGGCTTTGCAAACAGATATACAAGGACGTGTCTCGGATAAGAAACAATCCCTGATTGCTGTGGGATCAGCCGTTGGGACACTGCTATTTATCGTTGCTTACTTACTTGGACGTCGAAGTGGGCGCCGCCGTAATTCGCGTGTTGAATTTCGTCGCTTCTAGATCTCATGTTGTATATCCTCAAGTTGCTCCTAAAGCGAATATTTAGGTATCAAAAATCTAAGCGCGTATGGCTATCGCGGTCCGTTTTTGTCGTAGTTTTGGCTCGTTGGTTTATGAATCGCATTAATTCTGGACACCGAATCATCTTAAGAAAAAATGAGAAAATGACAGTTTTAATCTCTAAAGACTCCCTAGGAACAAGTTTATGAGCGACGAATTTCGGGTAGGCGAGAAAGCTCTTTTTATTGACTCGAAACAGCGTCGGTATCTAGTTGCTCTACATCCTGAAGGTGAATTCCACAGCCACGCAGGCTTTGTTACGCACGCAGCTGTGCTTGGTCAGATCCCTGGCATGATTTTAGAATCGACAAAAGGTTCAAAATATGTTGTTCTGCGTCCCACGCTTGAGGACTTTGTTGTGGAAATGCCTCGCGGAGCACAAGTTATTTATCCGAAAGACTTGGCACCGATGTGCATGATTGGTGATATCTACCCAGGTGTGCGTGTCTTTGAAACCGGAGTGGGCTCTGGTGCTTTATCAATGACGATGCTTCGTTGGGGTGCAACAATTACTGGCATCGAATTGCGTGAAGATTTTCTTAACCGGGCAACAAGCAATGTTCGCTCATTCCTTGGCGAAGAAGCACTCGGTCGCTATAACGTAATTCTCGGAGACGGTTACGACATGGTTCCCGAGGGGGAATTCGACCGAGTCATGCTTGACATTCCTGAACCGTGGAAAGTTATTCCTACTGCTGAAAAAGTTCTCGCTCGTGGCGGAATTACTGTGGCGTACACACCCTCAATCACACAAGCAGTGCAGGTGCGTGAAGCGATGGGTAAGGGTTGGGTTGACAGGCGAACGCTAGAAGTCCTGCATCGGACGTGGCATATCGAAGGAATGGCCGTTCGCCCAGATCACCGTATGGTTGCCCACACCGCATTTTTAACCGTGGCTCGCTATATCGGAGACCATTAGGTTGTTGAGCGTTACGGCTCAATAAAGATGCACTCGCCGGGGCACTCTTCGGCAGATTCAACTACTGCGTCAATGAACTTGTCAGCAAAATTAGCTAGACCTTCTGCGCCTTCAGCGTTTCCCTTGGCTTTTGCATACACAGTGGCGCCTTCTCGCACGTAGGCAAGACCATCGTCCAGGAGGGTAAAGACATCTGGTGCAATCTCTTCGCAGAGTCCATCGCCCGTGCACAAATCCTGATCGATCCAAACCTTCATGTGAGATCTCCCTTCATAACTTTTCAAGTATCCTACAACATCCATGAAAATTAGAACCATTGAGTCCCAAGATGCGAAACCCAAGCCAAGTTCCACTCACTTCTTTCGTGACTGGGTTGTCGTCATAGCGGTCGCTTTGGGTGCAGCACTAACAGTACGCGTGTACGTCCTTCAGCAGTTTTATATCAGTGGGCCATCGATGCAAACCACACTAGAACAAGACAACCGCGTTCTTGTCGATAAATTGAGTTATCGATTCAGAGATATTCATCGCGGAGATGTTGTGGTTTTTGATCGGGTCACGACAAACGGAACTACCGTTGCTCACGACGATCTTATTAAGCGAGTAATCGCTGTAGAACGTGACACAATCCAAATTTCGAAATGTGTTGTTCTCATAAACGGAACAGCTATAGAGGAATCATATTTAAATAAAGATGATCTTGCTTCGCCGGTTCTGGGCGATCGTTGTCGTGTGGTTGATATGCCCAAAATGACAGTGTCAACTGGTCAGTTATTCGTCATGGGTGATAACAGACCTGAATCCTTCGACAGCAGAAGCTTTGGAACAATTTCTGAAAAACTAATAGTTGGTCGAGCCTTCGCCATTGTGTGGCCCTTTCAGCGAATTCGTGCGCTATAAGTCTGCAAACTGAGGGGGATGACCTATGTACATGGTGTAAGCATCTACAAGCCTGTCAACATGGTCGCTAAACAGTCCATCAAGCCCCATTCGCAGACCATCCTCAAGCAAATGTGGCTGCTGGATATCCCATCCGAATGCATGTAAATCAAACTTGTGTACCAATGTTGTGAGTCCTCCTGTCCAATCTGAGACATGCATATTTAAGGCGTCGACTCCAGACTCGGAAAGGACAGCACAACGGCGTTCTACTCCTTCCTTAATTCGTGCTAGCCGTGAAGAATCGACCATTCTTATTTCCGTGAAATTTTTTCTGGCAGCCAACGTCACCTCTAATTGATGATGACAAAGCCAAAGTCGAGACAAGTCAAACTTGCTCTCGCGCGATACATCTACCACTCCCTGAAACGCATTGACATCTTTGATGTCAATGCTGAGATCAAAATTAGTACCACAGCGATTGTAAAACTCAAGCAATGTAGGAATGTGTGACGGTAACTGCGACGCACGAAGGTCGCCTATGGATGTTTTTCTTCCCCATTTACGTACGACTCCATCGTGATCAAGGACTATCACTTTGTCACTCGTGATCCATGCATCAGTTTCAAGACCATTTGCGCCGAGCTTTAGAGCAAGCAGAAACCCCTCTATCGTGTTTTCCGGTGCATGTGCTTTAGCGCCACGATGAGCAAAAGCGATGGGGGTATCGCGAAAGGAAGGTAGTCGTTGTTGCACACTCGAAGACTAGGGGCTGGCTTCTATGATGAGGAGGTGTTTAATCTGTCTGGCAGCGAAGTGATGTTCTTGCTTATTGCCGGACTTGTAGTACTTGGCCCTGATCGCCTGCCTGGAGTCATTCGCAAAGTTGGCAAAACATATGGGGAAATACGACGTGCCGCGTCAAATTTCGAGCGCGAATTTAAAGAAACTTTTAAAGAGCCTCTCGAGGAATTGAATAAGACTGCCCAGGATTTCAAAGCTGGTTTCGGCGAAGTTGACACAGAGCCATCTCCACCCATGAGACCAGAACAAGCAGAGTTGCCTCAAGTAACTGATGTTTCGACGTCGGAGGATTCTGAAACGTGAACGAAGTATCTCCAACGCAGTCAATGCCAGTTATGGAACACCTACGAGAACTACGAATGCGAATCGTTCGTTCAATTCTGGCAGTAACAATTGCAATGATGAGCCTTATGGCTGTGTACAACCCTTTAAAGGATCTTCTCACTAGACCTTATAGAAATTTGTGTGCGCGCCGTCCTGATTTTAATTGCGACGGAAGCTTGTGGTCGCTCGGTCCGCTAGATGGATTCTCGGCAAGAATTAAGATTTCCACATATGGAGGTTTGGTCCTGGCGTTGCCGGTCATTATGTGGCAGATATGGCGTTTTATTGTGCCTGCTCTCAACAAGAAAGAAAAGCATTACGCAGTTCCGTTTATCGCTTCTTCTGTCGTGCTTTTTTCGGTTGGTTGTTATCTCGCATATTGGACTTTAGACAAGGCTCTTGAGTTTTTAATTTCATGGTCTGGTTCAGATGTTAATCAAGCTTTTCAGATTACTAAATACACATCTCTCGTCGTATTGATGATGCTTGCATTCGGTATCGGCTTTCTCTCGCCAGTATTAATTGTATTTCTTCAGCTTGCGGGTGTCGTGACGCCGCGCACTCTTATCAAACAGTGGCGTTACGCGTTATTGGGTATATTTGTAACTTCTGCGGTCATTACTCCGTCAGGGGATCCGATTAGCCTTTTGGTTTTAGCCCTGCCACTAACAGTTCTGTATCTTCTTGCCGTGCTAATTGGTTGGCTCTTCATTCGCCGCCGCTCAAAGTCGATGGAATGAATTCGACACGCGAAAACTTTATTCAATCGCTGAAATATACGCCTGATCCATTTCAGGTGTCAGCGATGAACTCCATTGATTCAGACGCTTCGGTTTTAGTGGCTGCACCCACAGGTTCTGGAAAGACATTGATTGCCGAATATGCCATTGCCCGAGCTCGAGCGATGGGATTGCGTGCTTTTTATACGACGCCAATTAAAGCGTTGTCGAATCAAAAATATCGCGATCTGCGCAACCTGTATGGCGAAAACAGCGTCGGTCTCGTCACCGGTGACAACGCAATCAATGCGGATGCTGAAGTTGTCGTGATGACTACTGAAGTTCTTCGTAACATGATTTATGCATCTTCGAGCAGGCTTGACCGCTTGGGAGTTGTCATCCTTGATGAAGTTCATTATTTACAAGACGCATACCGTGGACCCGTTTGGGAAGAAGTGATTATTCAACTAGATCCAGAAGTGTTGTTGGTATGCCTTTCCGCAACAGTGTCGAACGCAGATGAAGTTGGGCAATGGTTGTCGACAGTTCGTGGTCGAACGGACGTTGTGGTTGAGACGACTCGGCCGATAGAGCTTGTGAATCATTATGCAATGTTCGACAACGCCACTCGGCAGACTGAGATGTACGACACAGTGGTTGCTGGCGAGGCGAATCGGCATGTGCAGCGACTACTTGCATCTGTTCGGCCACATCAATCGCGTGGTGGGCATAAAGATCGAAAGGGTGCCTCACAGCAGAATCGTAGATTCTCATCACCGAACCGCCCCGAGATCGTTGATTTATTGGAAGACAACGCAATGCTTCCCGCCATCGTTTTTATCTTTAGTCGAGCCCAGTGTGAGGATGCTGTGCGATCCTGTATTCAAGCAGGAATTGTTTTAACGACGTTGGATGAAGAAATTCGAATTCGAGAAATAGTGGAGTCCCACTGCGTGTCACTATCGCAAGACGATCGTGATGCGCTCGAGTACGGGCAATTTTTGAGTCAGATCTGTAGTGGTATTTCTTGCCATCATGCTGGCATGATTCCAATGTTTAAGGAGGCAGTTGAGGAGTGCTTCGTTGAAGGCTTAGTAAAAGTCGTGTTCGCCACTGAAACACTTGCAGTAGGAATTAACATGCCGGCGAGAGCGGTGGTCATTGAAAAGTTGACAAAGTTCACGGGTGAACACCATCAACTATTGAAAGCCTCAGAATTTACTCAATTAACGGGGCGAGCTGGTCGTCGAGGATTGGACGATATTGGTCATGCCATTTCAGTATGGAATCCATTTGTCAGTTTTGACCAAGTAGTTGGTCTGGCGTTAAGTCGTAGTTTTAAATTGTCTTCTGCGTTCAGACCGACTTTCAATATGGCTGTAAATATGGTGCGTCATCGTTCGCTTGATGGCGCCCATCACATCCTTAATCTTTCATTCGCCCAATTTCAAGCCGACAGTGATGTTGTGACCACAGAGGCAACCTTAGAAAAGCGACGCAGGGAGTTGGCTTTGCTTGAGCAAGCAAGTGAGGGTCAGTTTGATGATTCACAGATCCTTGCTGCTGATGGCAGCGTTGCGTCGCAGGTGGAGGCGGAGATCGCTCTAAGGTCCCTGCGTCCTGGTGACGTCGTATTGTTTGATGCCTCGAATATCCGCGGGCGGGGGCTAGTTATAGCTACTGCTTCTCGAAGATCAGGAATTCGACTTACTGTTGTAACACCAAGTCGTAAGACATTGGAAGTGGGCGCCAAAGATCTACGGTCGGTGCCTGCTAGATCTGGCCATGTTGAACTCCCTGTGCCCTTTGAGCCGGCCCGTACGGAGTTCATCCGGGAAGCTGCCGCACGTCTAGCTAAAGCAAAGGTGGAAGAGTTTGCGGTGCGTGCCGTAGAGCCTGATGATGAAAGAAATATTTCAGATTCTCCACTTACTGCTAAAAGCATTAAGAGACTTCGCCGTGAAATTGAACAAATGCAAGATCGTTCATTGCATCGGTCTGGTTCAGTGAGTGCTCGTTTTATGGAAGTCGTGGATCTTCTTGAAGATCTTCAGTATGTCGATAATTGGTTGCTAACAGAAAAAGGCGAAACCCTTGCAGGCATTTTTCACGAATCAGACTTGTTGATTGTGGAAGTGATGAGCAAAGGCATACTCGACAACCTGTCTGTCAATGATCTTGTTGCCGTGTTGTCAACGCTTGTATACGAACCTCGTGGTGGCAACACAGGTGTGCCTACGAGATGGCCAAGTGATTTAGTACGGCAGCGTTTTAAACGAATAGAAAAAGTTAGCCTTGCAGTTCAGGACCTTCAAAGAAATCGCGGGCTTCATCAACATCGTGCGCCAAGCGGAGGACTTGCGTTTGAGACCGCTGGTTGGGCGTCTGGTAAACCCCTTTCAAAAATTCTTGACCCTGATCTCACTCCAGGCGATTTTGTTCGCTCTATGCGCCAATTAATTGATCTTCTGCGACAAATCGCCAACACAACAAGTAATGACTTACTTCGGTCAACTGCTGAACACGCAATCAGGGCATTGGATCGAGGAGTGGTGTCTGCTGCCTCTGGGGAGACAACGACATGACAATTCAAAAATTTGAAGTATGGGGCACCCGAGTTGTCGCGCCAAGCATCATAGAAACTTCAAGGTCAGATCAAGCGGTTGCGCTTGTCTTGGGCTCCAGCCCACAGTGCGTCTCGGGCGGCGAGTTGTGGAAATGCCTCGGTGAACCTGAACTTGTTACGCCGGGACAATGGTGCCACATGGTGGAGATCGATGCACTCGCATGTGTAATCACGACTTCAAAAGGCGTGACACAGTGCAGGGCCGCATCTCACATCCAGATTGGAACGTGGTTGGGCGTAGGTCGATTCATTGTGCTCTCGAATACCAGTTTTCTCGGATGTCGACGAATAGCTCCGAGAGCCCATCCCAGTGATGGAGTGGTAGATGTGATCGAGTTGCCTGCTGGCATGTCATGGCGACAACGACTGCTAGCGCGCAAAAGAAGTCTGCAAGGGATCCACATACCGCATCCCGCGATACGTACGTCACAAGTTGCCAGTGCTCGATTTAGCCGCTTGAGACGACGCGAGCGACTTGTTATTGATGGCCGACGCATAAAACAATGGGATTCAATCGCGTTGACGGTTGAATCAAATTATTGGCAAGTTTTACTGTAGGCATCTACGGTAGAGAGATGGGTGGTCATAATGAGTGTTGTTGAGCAATTGAAACTGCGGGCTTGTGAAGAGATAGACCGCGTTGCCCAAGACTTAGTGACAGTCAGTCATGAGATCCACTCTCATCCGGAACAAAACTTCCAAGAGATTTTTGCTGCTGAACTTCTTGCCCGTACTGCACAACGCCACGGGTTAACCGCCGAGATAGGCGCTTACGGAGTAGCGACTGCTGTTGAGTCAGAAGTCGGCGCAGGACCGACAGTTTGTGTCATGAGCGAATACGACGCGCTACCCGAAATAGGACACGGTTGTGGACACAACGTTATTGCTGCAGCAGGACTTGGTGCAGCAATCGGTCTATCAGTTGTCGCTGGTGCTGCTGGAGGGCGCTTACGATATTTGGGCACACCAGCAGAAGAGGGTGGTGGTGGCAAAATAATAATGGCCCAACACGGTGCTTTGAAAAATGTAGATATCGCGATGATGGTTCACGCAGCAGGTGCTGATCTCACGTCAATTGATGCCATTGCACTACAACAACTTCTTGTGCAATATTACGGTGAAGAATCACACGCAGCGGCCGCTCCACAGATGGGACGCAATGCTCTTGACGCTGCGGTTCAGGGTTACATGTCTGTGGCCGCATTACGTCAACACATTTTGCCCACAGAACGCATTCATGGAATCTTTTTACGTGGAGGCGACAAACCGAATATCGTTCCCCGCGAAACATCAATGGAGTGGTATGTCCGGTCTGACAACGTGACAACGCTCAGCGCCCTGAAGCCCCGCGTGCTTGCTTCACTAGAATCGGGCGCCATTGGTTGTGGATGCACAATGCATCATCAGTGGGAAGGGGTCGCTTACGCCGACATGGTGACCAATAGTGCTTTATCTGCGTTGTATGTCACAAACGCGGCATCTTTGGGTCGGGTAGTTTCAGACCCAGGATCTAGTGGCGTTCATGTTGTTGGAAGTACTGATATGGGCAATATCAGCCATCTCGTACCCTCAATTCATCCCATGATTGCATCTGCGCCATCCCATGCGTCGATCCACACAGCCGCATTTACAGAGTATTCGCGAGGCCATCTAGCCGACGTCGCAGTAATCGACGGAGCCAAGATGATGGCGATGACAGCAATCGATTATTGGACGTCGCCTGAACGACAAACGGCTATCCGAGATGAATTTGTTCGCGTGAATCCTGACAATAATGTGCTGTAGGTAGGTATCCCTCTGTTTAGGCGTATCGACTTCTAGGCTAAAAAGCCATGACTGTGTATGTCCCAGAGGTATTTAGCGACGCAGAATCGGATATTTTGCGTCGATATTTTAGCAATCTTGACTTGCCGGTTTTTGCTCTTGTCAATCTTCCTGAAGTTGTAAAAGGTGCACTATTCGCTCGGTATAGCCGCAGCCCGCGCAGCCTGAGGAGACTTTTTCTTGACGAGTTTGTCAACGATCTTGAAATTGCAGGCGACCAGGCAGTTGATGCCACCGTCGGTGTTGATCGTGCTGAAGCTCTGTATGAAAAAGTGTTCGTTGAGTATGGCGATGATTCAGTCGCTCAACTAGGCGGAGTTCATCTTGCGTGCGAACAAGCCTCGAATATTTTGACCAAAATTCTCGAGTGGGGTCGACTCATGAGTTACCTCGAACAGAGCACTCGGTACATTGCCTACGACGAGCGTCTTGGTGGACGGTACAGATACTTGCGCGACCCGGATATTCTGGCCGGTAAACACGGGACTCGTTATGTGGGCGACATGGACAGGATGTTCGACTCCTATAGCAAACTCGCTGATCAAGTGACAGAGCACGTCAGAGCGACTTTTCAAAAGGGCCCAGGGGATAGCGATTTTGTTTTTCGCCAAGCTACGCGTGCCAAAGCACTTGATGCAGTGCGCGGAATGTTGCCCGCTTCGACGTTATCTAATGTCGGGATTTATGGAAGTGGTCAGGCCTACGAGCAATTATTATTGAGGATGCGTGCTCATCCTTTGCCAGAAGCACGACATTATGCAGATCTCATGCTTGTTGAGCTTCGGAAAGTGATTCCCTCATTTTTGCGTCGCGTCGATATATCGGAGCGTGGTGGACGTTGGTCGGAGTATCTCTCTACAAACGCTGACGCAATGTCTTCCATCGTTGAATCTATGTTTGCCGATGGGATAGCCCAAGATGTCGACGAGGTCACTTTGGTTGATTTTGATCCCGACGGTGAAATTAAACTCGTTGCTGCTGCGTGTTACCAATATTCTCATTTGTCGGAATCTCAGATCATGGCCCGTGTTGACAAAATGACGGATGAAGAACGAACACAGATTCTGCGCACCTATGTCGGGAATCGGGAGAATCGCCGGCACAAGCCCGGCAGAGCTTTTGAACGAATCGGCTATCGGTTCGACGTGTTGTCCGACTATGGCGCGTTTCGCGACATGCAACGTCATCGACTTTTAACCATCGAATGGCAAGCACTGACTCCATACCACGGGTACAGCCGTCCAGAACTCGTAGATGCTGCTGGGGCATCTCAAGCCTTTAATGAGGTGATGGACCGCTCAGCGTCGCTCTACGACGCTCTCGTGGGCGAATATCCCACCCAGGCGTCATACGCCGTGTCTATGGCCTACAGAATTCGTTATGTCATGCAATTTAATGCTCGCGAAGCGATGCATATGTTGGAATTACGTTCAAGTCCGCAAGGACATCCTTCCTATCGACGGGTCGCACTCGAAATGCATCGCCAGATCGCTGAAACCGCAGGACACCGTGCCGTGGCTGCAGCGATGAACCATATGACCACAGAGGCGCCGGAGCTTGAACGGCTGGAATCAGAGCGACGCGCTGAAGCAAAACGGACGGCTCCTTCCTAGATTTTGCAGGTGACTCAGGTCACTTTTATTAAAATATTTCCACGCATTCGCCTAGTTGGGCAAAAGTATGCCTAGTATCCGCCGCGAGGTTTAGTGCGTTCTGCCAAGGCATAACACGGGAAAACCAATCACATTTGACAAGGAGCGAGTTATGGCGAAAAAAGATACTGAACCTACCGAAATCGAAGACACTGATATTGACGGTGAAGAGTTAGAGATTTTGGAGGATCTTGACGAGGATCCATCCATGTCAGAAGACGGCGATGATGATGACGACGATTCGTCAGACCGCGATGACGACGATGACGATGACGACGAGAGCATGGGTGCCACCATTGTTCGAAAGGCGGGCGACGACGATGACGATGACGACGACGACATGGTTGCACCAGATGACATGGAAGAAGACTTGGCCGCGATCTTAAAAGATCGTTTGGCGAGCGAAGATCTGCCGGCCGAAGATGACGATGATGTTGTTGAAACCGACGACCGTACCGGTTCAGACGAATCACTCCAACCAAAGCGTGACGACGAAACTCTCTGTAGTAGCTGTTTCTTGCTGGTGCGAGATTCAGCACCTCGCTGTCCTATTGGCGATGATTCCTGCCCGGTCTTTGTTCGCTAGATACGCGCATGTCTGAAGCGTTGCCTGCTATTGCTGCAAGAATCAGCCAGTGCGTTGAATCCTTACGGAGGCAAGCTCCAGCAGCCAAAGTCGTCGGGAAATTTGCAGTTGACTATGCATGGCGCCAAGCACAGGATCAGTTCGCACGCCTAACCAAAGAGTCTCCAATCGTTGCAGAGACAAAGGACGAATCGGTATGAATGCGTCGAATATTTTCGTAAGGGTCGCTGCCCAAATAGATCTCTCTGTTATCGCCGAACACGTCAAGGCTTCACTGCAGGAGTCTTCTGTATATCGCGGACACATCAGACCGGTTGAAAGTTTCCAAACGACCATCTCCTATGTTGGGGGAGCAGGAGACACAGTATTCGGCTCTGTCAATATTGCATCCAACGACTCTCTAAGATGGCGCATCACACATATTTATGTCGAACCAGTTGCGCGCGAGATCAGCATCGGAGACGAGCTACTGCTGCGTTGTCTGCAAGATCTACGTGAGATGAAAGCAGATTTTGTTGAGGCTGATGCGTTACCTGGAGATCGATCCATGAAAAATCTCTTTGAACGCCATGGGCTTGTGGCTCAAACCATCATTGTTGGCAGAAGCCTCAGTGGCCTTTCCACTGCGGAGCACGCTTCTCAATAAAGGCTGTGAGCCCTTCTTTGGTGTCTTCGGAGTTCATCACTTGAGCCATCTCTTCGTTGCTCATTTTTTTAAGTGTTTCATCATCTGAATACGCTGAAGCGAGAACAACTCGACGACTAGCAGCAACAGCCAGTGGAGCAGACAGTGCTATTTTTTCCGCAAGGGCAATCGCTTCGGACATCAGATTTTCTGGCGACACGATCTTGTTGACGAGCCCGAGTTCGTATGCTCGCTGAACACTTAATGGCTCACCCGTCAGAATGACTTCCATTGCCGCTGTCTTTCCAATGGCCCGAGGAAGGCGAAACAGCCCACCGGCTGCTGCAATAAGATTCCGTTTAACTTCAGCAAGACCAAAGCTTGAACGGTCCGATGCAATCACCATGTCGGATGCCAGAACGATTTCACATCCACCTGCCGTTGCCAATCCATCGACTGCAGCAATTACTGGCTTGCTTCTATCTCGATATACATATCCTGCGAAACCGCCACGCTTGGTAGATAGGCCCGCAGCCCCAGTACTAATGGCCTTGAGATCTGCACCGGCACAAAATACGGGGGACCTATGTCCCTCTGTATTAGCTGTAAGAACAGCAACCCTTACTTCAGAATCTGCTTCGAATTGATCGAGAACTTCTTCCATTGCACTAGCCAATTCACCATTGACCGCGTTGCGAGCTTCTGGGCGATTCAGCGTAATAATCGCTACTTGTCCACGTGTTTCATATGTCACCATTTTTGTCATATTCACACCGTAGTGGGATCACCGTTTGGATGCGTAGTTGACTCGAACCGGTTTAAGCGATCTCGTTCGTATCGACGTCCGACGCAACAACAGTGTCAAGCACAACGGCTGGTACATCGACATGCGGTACAACAACGGCCTCAACCGCTTCTGCCGGCACAACGACTGGTGCATCGACTGGTGCATCGACGTGCGGTGCAACAACGGCCTCAACCGCAACGGATGGCACAACGGCTGGCACCTCTACGTCAGGCGCAACAACAGTGTCAACCGCTTCAGTTTTTGGTGGTGGAGGAATGATCCCACGAGGCCCAGAAGGCTTCGGAGCATCCCGCTTTTTGTCTGGAAACTGTTTTTTGCCTGAGGGCGCGCCGTCGGCTGCCTTATTGAGATCGCCTGCGCGCTTGTGAGTTCCCTTTTCAGAACTTCGCGGCATCTGTAGTGGCCGAGGGGCCCGCGCCTTGGGGTCAACGACAACTCCAAAAAGAGCGGCTACCTGTGGCATCAATGGTCCAAGGCGAACAACTGTTTTCATTAGTTCTTCAGAAACCACTGTGGCAGGTGCTGTTGGTAGTACAAGAGCACGAATAGGCGAGAAAGCTGATGCTTCAAGAAGTGCGATCCAACGTTCCGCAGGTGCATCAATCGTGAGGCTAGCGATAGTTGCTGTTGCGAGTTGAGCAGCAAGGGGAGCGGGGAATGGGAATCCAGCTTTAGGTGGTTGGGATGATAAACGAAGAGCGCGCACAACACGTCCAACTGTTGTTGCAGTGGTGATGTCTTCAATCCAGTTTTTGATTTCGGTCTCTTGGCGAACCACAAGTGAGGACTTCATTTTTGCAACAAGAGCACGAGTTGGCTCATCGATATTTACAAGAGTGTCAGATGTGACAACGATGGCGCGAAGATCTCGCAAGTCAATATCATCCATAATTCTTTCAGCGGACAATGCCTTGTCTCGCCATTCAGCGATACGCAATCGTGGCAGAAGGTTTTCAGCAATCTGAATGAGACCTTCAGCAGGAATTTTTTCCTTGCCTGCAGCTACTGCGGCTGTGTTTTGCTCTTCAATGGCTGCACGCACAGTAGGGATTCCACCATTCAGCACTTTTTCGGCAATCGTTCGCTGCGCTTCGGGCAACTCAGCCAATACGGCATCAACATTGACGCGCAGTGGTCTAATTCGCTTTGGTTTGGCCCGCTGTGGAAGCTCTGGCGGTGTTTCAAAAAATGGTCTGCGAGGACGATCTGAGCGTTCTGCGCCACCTTCTTTGGTGCCATCTCGGGAGCCTTCACGACGAGGACCACGGGGCTTGTCGCCACCAGGACCATCAGAGCGAGGACCACGGGGCCGGTCGCCACCAGGACCATCAGGGCGAGGACCACGGCGCTTGTCGCCATCACGCCCACCACGCTTATCGCCGTCACGAGGCCCTTTTTTGCGCAGTTGCTGGGTGACAAGCTCGAAAGGCTTTTGGGACGGAAGAATTTCTAGTAGTCCCACGCGGGCAGTTTTTGTCTTCGTGGAAGTGATGCTCAGAACGCGAGAACCATCTAAATCTGTTTCTACCTCGGCGCGCACAAGATCATTAACGCTGGCTCCGCTCGGAACAACGGCATCCTCAACTACGCCTCGTGGCTCACGGGCCCCGGCTGCGCGCCAGGTCCATGTCCCATCTGGGCGTTTGCTGGTGAGTTCAATCTCGATTCGACGTGACATAAGGGTGACACGGTATCTCCAAAAAACGCTCGCCACCGTGTAATCAGTGTTGGATTGCTACCTTGGGGTATGCCCATTTACGCCCTTGGTAATCAAGTCCCATCCATCCACCCTTCTGCATATGTTCATCCTGATGCTGTCGTGATTGGCTCTGTCACGATTGGCGCCCAAAGTTCAATATGGGCTGGAACTGTTTTACGCGGGGACGATGGTTCGATCGTGGTCGGCGAAAGAACCAGTATTCAAGATGGAACTGTTGTTCATACAACTCCAATGAACCACACAACAGTGGGAAATGACTGCGTGATCGGGCATCTCGTGCATTTAGAAGGATGCATCATTCACGATTTTGCACAGGTGTCAAGTGGAGCCGTTGTGCTTCATCGCGCTGTCATTGAAAGTGGCGCAATTGTGGCCGCCAACGCAGTGGTATTGAACGACACTGTGGTGCCAGCGGGTGCCTTGGCTGTGGGGGCCCCAGCAGTCATTAAGGAGGGTCGAGCTCGAAGGGCTGACATCGAAATGGCTGTGATGGCATATATCTATAAAGGTGAGCGATTCAAGAAAGAGATGCGCCTCATTGAATGAAAACACCATGTGGACAATGGTCGACCTGGAGATGCCCACCTGTGATTGCGAGATTATTGCAGACGAGCTATGGGCAATAGGCGTAATGGCGGTTGAAGAAATTCACAGTAGTACTGCAACGACAATTCTTCGAACAAACCTTGGTCATAACCCCAATGATCAACTGACAGATCTCCTTGCTCGTTTTCCACAGATGACGAGCAAGATCGTACATATCGCCAAAGAAGTTTCTGAGACATGGAGACAACATGCGGTACCTACATGGATCACTAGTGAAATCGTCATTGTTCCTGAGTGGCAGGAGGCACCTATTGCCAAACATGTCATTCGCATTGACCCCATAGACACATTTGGACTGGGTAATCACCCTTCAACAATGCTTGCTTTGCGCCTCGCAGCAAAAAATATTCCACATAAAAGTGTTGTGTACGACTTCGGATGTGGATCAGGAGTGCTTGGTATTTCTCTCAACGTCATTCACGGATGTACCGCCATCGTTTACGACATCGCAGAAACTGCACGCAACACAGTGTTGCATAACGCTCTTATTAACAATGCACAAAACATTGTCTGGGGGAGCCCCATTGAATTGGTGGTACAAGGGTCTTGCGACGCAGCAGTGGCAAATATTTTGGCGCCAGTGCTACGCCACTATGCGAGTTCACTTGAAAAGATTGTCAAGATCAATGGTTTCATAATTCTGAGCGGCATGAGGTCTGACCAAGCGGACAGTGTCGCTGCGTGTTTTCATGAATCAAAGGAAATTGAACGTGAAGAGTTTGATGGCTGGTGTGCAGTGACGCTGTTGCGTCAGGGTGTTGCTACGAAATAATTCGAGCTCTTACGCCAATCGGTGCAATCAGCCTGTAACCAGCCGCGTGTCGCTCTTCTTCAGATTCGCCACCCCAGAATCCGTACTCACGATTTCGTCGTGCAAAGTCCCTGCAGTCGTCCAAGACAGAACATGTTGAACATACATCACGAGCTTGAGCCTCACGACGCTCGCGTGCCTGAGGGCGTTCTGCTGCTGGTGGAAAAAAGATTAAAGACAACCCTGTGCACTCGGCACTATGCGCCCACGAGGCGTCATCCCATTCCCTAAAAGAAAACATTTCGCCAATTGCCATAGTTGCCCCCAACTCAAGATTCACCATCATAGCCGAATTGATCAGCCAGTCAATTCCGCTGCATGCCTACGAGAATGTCTCGATAGCTGCCTTCACTCCGGTGGCAAAGCGCTCGACGTCTTCTTGTGAGGTATCCCACGAGGCCATCCAGCGCACCTGAGACGAGGGCAAATCCCAATCCCAGAAGAAGCTCCATTCTTGAAGCAATTTCTTAATTGGGGGAGCGAGGAAGGGGTAGAGGCTATTGACTTCTGGTGCGCCAGTGAGGCCGATATTCAGGTCGGCTACCAATGAGTACAACTGGACAGCGCGAGAATTGGCAGTTGTTGCTGTCTCAATCCACAATCCGTCCGACAAAGCCTCAACGAACTGAGCAGAGGCATAGCGCATCTTTGAGGGAAGTTGTGTTGTTTGTTTACGAATGAATGCGGCACGTGGGTTAGATGTATCGCGGCGCAGCAACACAGCCTCAGCGCCGAGCATCGCATTTTTGGTTCCACCGAAAGACACGGCATCGACACCTGCTCCAAAGGTCATTTCGCGAAATGTATCTGCGTCGCCACCAAGAGCAGCCACAGCGTTGGCGATACGAGCACCATCTAGGTGCACGCGCATGCCGTATGAATGAGCTGTGTCGCATAGCGCGGAGATTTCGGCCACTGAATACAGTGTTCCAAGTTCAGTGGACTGTGTAATTGATACAACGCCTGGTTGAACGTGGTGCACATTTCCCAAAGCGCCAGCAACCTCGCGGAGTTGATCTGGAGTTATTTTGGCATTGGGGGAGACGAGATCCTGCAGTTTTATACCTAAGAACTTTTCTGGAGCGCCAGTTTCATCTACTTGGATGTGTGCCCACTCGCTACAGACCACAGATTCTGCTGTGCCAAGCAAACTTCCCAGTGCAACAACATTGGCACCAGTTCCTCCGAAACAAAATAAAACCTCTACGTCCATATCGCACAGCTGCGAAAACAAATCGACTGCCTGTCCGGTGAACGAGTCAGCGCCATAAGCCATCTGATGCCCGTGGTTAGCCCTCGCGATTGCTTCTAGATATCGAGGATGGACCCCACTGAAGTTGTCACTTGCAAACAAATTTTCTGGGGCAACAGGTAATGACACAAAAATAAGGTTACTTCGTCTTACTATTTCGTCATGACGATATTGATAGATGAGCGACGAGAGCGCAGATGTCGCTGGTGCCGACATGTACTTGCCGACTCCGAGGGTCCCGGTCGTAAAAAAGAGTTTTGCAGTCAGCGTTGCCGGCAATGGGACTGGGTTGCGCGCCAACGGGCATCGGAACTTGAACTGTCTGATAACGAGCTCATCGTGACTCGTGATGAACTTGACGAATTGAAAGATCAAATTTATGTGCTGCACTGTGCTGTTGTTGATGCCAAGACGGACTTGCTGTCCACTAGTCACACCAAAAGTTCACTTCAAGAGATGGTGAACTGGCTAATTGAGGCTGCCGAGCCAGTTACTCAAGCATCCTTGAACCCTTCAGTTGTCGATACTAAACGCCCATAATCTCCGTTATGTAATTTATATCCTTAGAACCATGCCGCTCTCGAATTTCCTGATTGGTGTCAGATATCAATGCCGGCCCCTAATGTGGGCAGATGGCTATTCACCCGCTCGGACCGAGCCTTTCTCGTGATGATGTTTTTGCTCGCATGGAATCGTTTCGTGTCGACGATGTTCAATGGCGAGATGGTCGGTGTTTCACACTCGCCTATTCAGCTGGACCAGAAGCCCTAGCCGTTGCCGAAGAGGCCTACCGCTTGTTCAGTGGCGAGAATGCACTCAACACCGCTGCGTTTCCGTCACTCAAGCGAATGCATGATGACGTGGTCGACATTGTTGCTGGTTGGGCCCATGGCGATCAAGCCACTGCAGGTTTCATGACTTCTGGCGGTACCGAAAGTCTTGTTCTGGCGGTACGGGCTGCGCGTCAACGTGCAAAACGCGAAGGACGCAGTCTTAACGGCCTGAACATGGTCCTGCCGACTTCTGCTCATGCCGCACTCGAAAAAGGCGCCGATTATTTTTCGGTTGAAAGCCGTCGCGTTGAAGTCACACAAGATTGGCGCGCCGATGTCAGTGCAATGCAACAAGCCTGCGATGACAACACGATTTTGCTCGTTGGTTCTGTTCCTCAATATCCCCAAGGTGTTATTGACCCAATTGCAGACATTGCAGACATCGCAGTTACTAGAGACATTAATTTTCATGTTGATGCCTGCATGGGTGGCGTGACCCTGCCATTCTTAGAAAAAGCAGGAGAAAACATTCCGTTGTGGGACTTTCGTGTTCCTGGTGTCACATCAATTTCTGTTGATCTTCATAAGTACGGCTACACCTCAAAAGGTGCTGGCGTACTACTGCATAGAAACAAAACATTGCGTGCAGATCAAACTTTTGCGACCGATAACTGGCTTGGCGGATGGTACGGATCCTCTGGCATTCTTGGTACAAAATCTGGTGGTCCGATTGCCTCAGCATGGGCCGTTATGCATTTTTTGGGAGACGACGGCTATGCCCGTCTTGCTCACAATGCTCGTCAAGGCGCTCTACAAGTAGCCCGCCATATTGAACAACATCCTGATCTACTGCTTCGCGCTATCCCCGACTCCACTCTCGTAGCTTTTGGCACCATCGATCCAATTCGTCATGACGTATTTGCCATTGCCGAAGATCTCATCCAACGGGGCTGGTATCTGGATCGTCAAGGCCCACCCGCAAGTATCCACCTCACTGTGAGCAACGCCAATACGCCCCGCATTGCTGAGTTTCTTTCTGACATCGACTCAGCAGTCGCTACAACCACTGGGCACTCAGGTCAGGCCGGTACATATGCCACGACTTAGTGCCATATCGGCTACGGTGTAGAAAACGCCTGTTTGGGAGAGCGTGAATTAGCAATAATTCAACGCCGAAGGAGCAACCACCCCGGAATCTCTCAGGCAAATGGACCGAACAGGTATAGAACGCTGGAAAGAGAGGGCTTGCCCTCCGCCGACGGGGAAAGCCATTTCTATGGTGAAGCTCTCAGGCAACAAAGACAGCGGGGGTGCCCTAGATAACGGATCACCATGTCACCCCACTCTCTTACTGCCCCACTTTTTGCGCACGACCATTTTGCGCGGCGTCATCTCGGACTCTCCAACTCTGACAGATCTCAGATGCTTGACACTCTAGGTATGTCAAGTGTCGAGCAACTTCTTGACGCCACCGTTCCTGGTGCAATCAGAATGCGTGAGCGCTTATCGCTAGCTGAGCCATTGCCAGAGCATGAGGTTCTTGACATCCTTCGCAATAAATTTTCTGAGGATGTGAAAAGACAAAGCTTTATTGGACAGGGTTACTACAACACCATCACTCCCCCAGTCGTCAAGCGCAACGTGCTTGAAAACCCAGCGTGGTACACGGCCTATACCCCGTATCAGCCAGAGATTAGTCAAGGTCGCCTGGAGGCGCTTTTAAATTTTCAAACAATGATCTGTGAATTAACTGGTCTTCCCCTGGCTAACGCCTCGTTGCTTGACGAAGCCACTGCAGTCGCAGAAGCCATCACGATGGCCAATCGGGTAAGTGGATCTAAATCCCAACAGGTATTTATAGACCAAAACACTCACCCCCAAACACTGGCTGTTGTCAGGACCAGAATGGCACCGATTGCCATACAAGTTGTAGTTGGTGACCTATCGACATACAACGCACAAGACTATTTTGCCGTTGTGGTGTCCTACCCGGGAAGTGATGGATCTATTCTCTCGCCGCAATTAATTCGCGAAATCACTTCTACGACACATGGTGCCTCTGGAATCGCGATAGCAGTCACAGATTTGTTGGCCTGCACATTGTTACTTCCGCCGGGGCAACTTGGTTTCGACATTGCTGTTGGTACTTCGCAACGTTTCGGAGTACCGATGGGTTTTGGAGGACCACACGCTGCGTTTATGGCAACTTTGGATCAGCATGCGCGTTCACTGCCTGGTCGTTTAGTAGGCGTCAGCACTGACACAGCGGGAAGACCAGCACTACGGCTTGCGTTACAAACACGCGAGCAACACATTCGACGTGAGAAGGCAACCTCTAACATCTGCACAGCTCAAGTACTACTAGCGAATATCGCGGGAATGTACGGCGTATGGCATGGACCAGACGGACTAATACGGATAGCGCAACGTGTTAATTCACTGGCCCAATCGGCAGCCAATACATTGACAGCGAACGGTTTTCGGGTGACATCTTCGCCATTTTTCGACACGGTACGAATCTCAGTTGATAACGCAGAAAAAACTTTAAAGCAATGCCGAAATGCCGGGTTTAATATTCGGTCCATCTCATCTACATCAGTGTCGTTCAGCATTGATGAGACCACCACTGAAGAATCACTGTCGGGTCTGTTGAGAGCTATCGGCGTGAGTCAATTAAATAAAACCGAAGATATTGCCCTGACAAACGAATTCTTGCGTACGGATACATTTATGTCCCAATCGGTTTTTCACACACACCATACAGAAACTGAAATGCTGCGCTATCTTCGCCGACTCGCAGATAAGGATTTAGCTCTTGACAGAACAATGATTCCTCTTGGTTCATGCACCATGAAGCTGAACGCAACGACTGAAATGGAGCCTATGACCTGGACTGAATTCGGTGGACTGCATCCCTATGTCCCCGATGATGAATCAGTTGGAATTCGAAGTGTCATTTCAGAACTAGAGCAGATGCTGCTTGAAATAACCGGATACGACGCGGTGTCGTTGCAGCCCAATGCGGGCAGTCAGGGCGAGTTTGCGGGCCTGATGGCCATTCGTGCTTATCATCTCTCGCGCGGAGATATACAACGCACCATTTGTCTCATTCCTTCTAGCGCTCATGGCACAAATGCCGCTAGCGCGGTGATGGCAGGCATGTCAGTGGTAGTGGTGAAATGTGACACCAACGGCAATGTCGATGTACTTGACCTGCAGCAAAAAGCTGGAACCGCAGGTAAACATCTCTCTGCGCTCATGATCACTTACCCCTCTACGCATGGAGTATTTGAAGAAACCATTAGCAAAATTTGTGAACTTATTCATGACAACGGTGGTCAGGTGTATCTCGATGGTGCCAATTTAAATGCACTAGTGGGTACCGCCCAACCGGGAAAATTTGGGGCTGACGTAAGCCACTTGAACTTACACAAAACCTTTTGTATACCTCACGGTGGTGGTGGCCCAGGAGTAGGACCAGTTGCAGTGCGGGCTCACCTGACAGCATTTCTTCCAGGAGACCCGAATGGTCCTTCAACACAAGTTGGTCCCGTATCAGCATCGCATTTTGGTTCTGCAAGTATTCTCAGCATCCCTTGGGTGTACATCATGATGATGGGTGCAGATGGACTATTACAGGCAACATCTGATGCAATTCTTTCTGCAAACTACATCGGGGCGCGACTACATAATTCATTTCCTGTTTTGTACCGTGGCAGCAATAACACGGTCGCGCATGAATGCATCCTCAATGTCGCTGAAGTCATTTCATCTACAGGAATATCAGTCGATGACATCGCCAAACGTCTTATGGACTTTGAATTCCATGCTCCAACAATGAGTTTCCCAGTTGCAAATACCTTGATGGTGGAGCCGACCGAAAGCGAGTCTTTGTCAGAATTGGATCGATTCTGTGATGCGATGATCTCAATACGTCAAGAATTGCAGGAAGTTATTGATGGTCGAATCTCTGCTACTGACTCGGTATTGCATCATGCGCCACACACAATCGAAGATGTCACAGGAGAATGGGACCGCCTGTACACAAGACAGCAGGCCATCTATCCGCTTGCTCAGTTGAGAACACGCACCTATTTCGTTCCAGTATCACGCATAGATGCCGCCTACGGCGACCGAAACTTAATGTGCACTTGCGGACCAATTGAGGAGTACGCCATCTCTCTTGAGGCGGCTACCGTAAAGGCGTGAGTGATTCCTTCGAAGCAACAGACAATGACACAACCAAGAGTTCTAACCCGATAGAACAAATTCTTGCTCTTTTAGCATCAATTGATCCAGTCGACTTTGCAAAAAAAGCTGTCGATGTCTCGCGCAGAACAACAGAAGATGTTCTTGGTATTTTGGAGAACTTTGCTTCCACTATCGATAATCTCAACAAGACCACGACGCGGGTCAATTCTTTACTTGACGAAGTAGAAGAGCCACTACGGCGAATCATGCCACAAGTGGGTACAGCCATGAACGCAATGGCATCACTTGGCGAAGTTGCAAGTCAATTAGGCGAACTCACGAAACGGCTGGGACCACTTACATCGCTGGCTGAAAATGCTGGTGGACTCTTTGGCTTCAAAGGAACCAAACCCGGCGGATCTACGGCTGCTTCTTCACAAACGGAATAGAACAGATCTGCCCTTTTAATAACGCACCACGAACATCGAGTTGCACAACGTCGCCAATTTGTGTCGTAGGCAAGAGAAAAGCAAACGCAATGCAGTGCCCGAGGCTTGGTGAAAAGTTACCTGAAGAGACTGTTCCCAATGTGTTGCCATTCTGATCAAGAACAGTGCATCCGTCGCGAGCAGGTCTGCGTCCTTCGATACTGATTCCTCGCAATAGTCGTGTGACTCCTCGTTCCTTTTCAGCAAGCAAGGCAGTCCGTCCCCGAAAATCCTTTTTGTTCCATGCCACCACCCATTCAAGGTTTGCTTGAAGAGTGGAAATTCCTGGACCTAATTCATGCCCGTGTAGCGGAAGTCCTGCCTCAAGGCGAAGCGTGTCACGCGCGCCCAGTCCTGCTGGAACAACACCGGCTTCTAAACAGGCTGCCCACACAGCGAGTGCACCATCACGAGGAACCGCAATCTCAATTCCATCCTCACCCGTGTATCCAGTTCCTGCCACCACACACGAATGCCCACACACCATCACTTCTTGCACCCTGAATCGCTTTACATCAGCTGCTTCAGCACAAAAAGATGACACCATCTTTCGTGCTTGCGGACCTTGAATAGCAATAATTGCTCGAGTGTCAGTCGTGTCGATACCCCCGATAGCTGCCACTACGCGAGCAGTGTTTGATGCGTTGGGCATTACATCGAAGGTGTCCGAATTGATCCACCACACGATGATGTCGTCAAGCACGGAGCCATCGTTGTCGTCTAGCAAATGTGTGTACTGAGCCCGACCTGGTTCAATTTTTGTCAGATCATTGGTGAAAACACTTTGCAATTCGTCAAGAACATTTTTCCCTTTTACACGAACAGTTCCAAGATGGGACACATCAAACATCGCGGCCGTTTGTCGACACGCTTGATGCTCAGCAATGGTTCCTGTTTCGTATGCCAATGGCATTTCCCATCCACCGAATGGCGTCATCTTGGCAGACATTGCACGATGCTGCGCATCGAGTGGCGAAAATTTCATATTCAAATAGCGCGAGGAACAGCAACAACGTCGATTTCAGTTGAAGCGGCTCGAATAACAACGATCCCCTTGTCAACCTCGTCTCGTACACCCGACATTGGCAGGACATTGAGCACACCTTGTCCATGTCGTAATACGTCAATTAATTCATCACCTTGGCACAACACCACACTCGCACCATTGATCACAATGTGCGCAGCTGCAATTTCTGTCTCCACGTGTTCACGCATATAAATGAACACCACGCGAATTTGCTCTAACTTAATTGATGCATCAAGCAATTTCTTGATTACTTTGAGTTCTAAGAGATCTCGATAGGTATAGCGACGTCGACTCCCACTGCCCGTTGCGTCTGCTCCTGAGGGACGAACTAAGTCTGTTCGCGCCCAGTAGTCGAGTTGGCGGTATGTGATTCCAACAATTTGCGATGCTTGGCTACCACTAAAGGTCTCGATCTTCATGTATAAATTCCCTCGAAAACGTTTACAGAATATTGCAAACTACGCCGGTGTAAGACGCTACGAGCCAAAGAGCACGTAGTCAAGTGGCAATTATTCAAAGTCCTCGGGTGAGATATTTTCGATAAAGTCACGGAATTCATCAATTATCTCGCTTTGTTGAGTTGCCTCGTCTGGGGCAGGAACCTCCCCCACCATGTCGAGCAGCTCCGCAGATCCATAAATCGGGCAATGAGCCCGCAAGGCCAAAGCCAATGCATCCGAGGGCCGGGCCGACACCACTATCTCTTTCTGATCCTCTCCCATGAGTACCAAATCAGCGAAATAGGTCCCATCTGTGACATGTGTTAATACCACTTGCACAATCGCAACGGATACTTTTTCAAGAGTCTCAACGAACAAATCGTGAGTCAATGGTCGAGGAGCTTGCTCATCGGCAAGTGCCGTTCGAATAGCCTCGGCCTCTAAGACGCCAATAAATATTTCAAACTGTCGCCGCGGAGCATCCTCTTCTCGCAAGGTCACTACTGGCGTGCGTGAAAGACGATCAATATACACGCCACGAATGGATAAAGATTTCACGGTTTATCTCTGTTCCGTCAGTCGTGAAATTTCACGCATTAAAAGGGCATTACGTAGTTCAGTGCCGAGTTCCATAAACTCCGCCAACATATTAATAGCTTCATCACGGGCTGCTGGATTCCGTTGGCGTAACAATGGCAAAATACGTTGTTCAAATAGGCTTAACTCGCGATCAGCAGAAGTTTTCCATGCACGAAGGTGTCGTATGTCGATACCCATTTCTTTGAATCTTCCGGCAGTGCGAGCAACCTCTAACGAGTGAGGATCAAAAAATGTGGTGTCTCCCACTTCGTGTCCACTCACTAATCCGACTTGCTCTAACTCTTTCAGAAACGCAGGTTCAATCGGCAATTGTTTTAGCAACAGATCGCGCGGAATAGATTCGGTCGAATCGGCGTGCTTCAGTGCCATTTTACGCAGTTCACGGTTCACCGATGCAGAAGGAATGTCTTGATCAAGAATGTCACCACGAGATATCCGCCTGGTCGCTGCTGAACGTGCTGCAGGATGACTAGACGCAGACACCATTTCAGCCGATACAGACACCTCGCGGCTGATGTCTTGGCTTTCATCCTCGAGTCTGTCTTTGATAATGCGCAGCGGTAAATAACTAGTTTTTTGCTCGCGCAAGATGAACCGTAAACGCTCTACTTCGTCACTAGTGAATTTTCGGTATCCGCTCGGGGTGCGCTCAGGTTCTATTAGACCCTGACTCTCAAGAAATCGAATTTTTGAGATAGTGACATCGGGAAATTCTTCGAGCAGTTGAGCTAACACTTCCCCTATTGATAGATAATCTCGCTCAATCACTTGAGGTCCTCGGCGCTTTCTAAAAACACCAAACGATATTTCCCAACTTGCAGTTCATCACCTTGAGTTAGTTCTGCGACTTCTACTCGCTGTTGATTCACATAGGTCCCGTTTAAAGATCCTGCGTCGCTGACGACATATCGACCACTCTTGCTAGTTATCTCACTATGACGACGAGACACCGTAATGTCATCCAATTCAATGTCGCTATCGGCATGACGTCCAATGCGGACAATTTCTTTGTTCAAAACAAAATGACGACCCTCTGAGTCCCCGCCTCGAATCACCAAGATTGCGGTTCCTGATGTGATGCTAGACAGATTGACTAACACATCATCGATGGCCCCCGAGGCATCTTGTAACGGGTCAATCTTTGCCAAGGTTATGGTTCGGTCATCAACTACATCGAGTACTGCGCCACACGCAGAACAAAAACCAGATGTAGGCGGATTGCGATGACCGCAACGATTGCAGAAAACGTAGGCCACCTTAACTACTACCTAAACGCCAATGAGTTCGCGGTATTGTTCGGGCGAAAGAAGAGCTGAAGTATCCGAACCAGAAGATTCAATCTCACAAATCCAACCATTTCCGTAAGGATCGCTGTTCAACAGCTCTGGAGTTGCTGAAAGCGCAACATTCGACTGAGTAACAATCCCTGCCACGGGCGCATAAACATCATTGACACTCTTCGTGCTTTCAATTTCACTGAAACTCTGGTGCAATTTAACTACTGATCCAGATTCAGGCAACTGGATATACACGATGTCCCCCAAAGCATCTTGGGCGTAATCTGTGATACCCATAACAACCAAGGACCCAGTGATTCTGACCCATTCATGGTTGGTGGTGTATCTGAGGTCTGAAGGCACTTGCACGTTATTAACGGTACTCGTTATTCACTCTTGCGAGATGACATATGTGACTTCACCGTTGGTAGGTACAAAAAAAACGACTTGTACGACAAATACAACCCTGGAACGCCAACAGCCCACCCGATCCACCAAAAAGCAGTCCAGTTACCCCCAACGCTGCCAAGGGTAAGGTACGGTACTGCAGCCATCAGGGCGAAAGCGGCACGCTTTCCATCGCGACTCACCGGAAATCGTTGCATTCCCATTGCTGTCCCACCGAGCATTACGAGGGCTATGGATATTTCTCGAACTAGGACTGCGACACCAAACCAGATCGGCAGTCCGCTATACAACATCATTGTTATGCCGACAAAGAACACCACCCGATCGACCACCGGATCAAGGATCTTGCCGAGTTCACTTATTTGGTTAAAACGGCGCGCCACATAACCATCGATCCAGTCCGTGGAACCTAAAAGTGCAAAAAACCATGTGCCAGCCACAACTCTGTCATCCATCATCAGCATGACAAAAGTCGGCAGACATGCCAACCGAATCATGGTGAGAAGATTTGGAATCGTTAAGTTGGCCCGCACTTTCACAATTGCATGGTACTCCGTGTCCTGACTCGCATGTTTTTACATCTACAGTTCAGCCATGAATTCATCAACTATCCAAGGCCACGTGGCTTTCATTACAGGTGGCGGCTCAGGCCTAGGCGCTGCAGCTGCTCGACGGTTAGCAAAAGATGGAGTGATCGTTGCGATCAACGACATCAACCCAGACGCTGCACACGCAGTAGCAAGTGAATTGGGAGGCATAAGCGTCCCATTTGATGTCACTGATTCCCAAGCGTTCTCGGATGGAGTAAACTCTTGTGTGCAGCAACTTGGCCGACTCGACATCATGATCAACAATGCAGGCATAGCCCCGGCCGACTCTGGCTCCAAGACTGACCGTGCGGTAGCAAACATGATGCGAAAAATAGAGGGCCGAATTTTCGAATATGAACCGATGAATTATCTCGTAGATATCACCGACGAAGCGTGGAACAGAATGATACAAGTTCATTTATACGGGGCTTTCTACGGATGTCGCGCAGCACTTGTTCACATGACACCAGCTCGCAGCGGTCGGATTATCAACATCTCATCTATTCTTGGACTTCGACCTGCAGCAGGAGCTGCCCATTATTCAGTTGCCAAGGCTGGCATTATCGCACTAACAAAATCGGTAGCTAACGAAGTTGCACCGATCGGAATAAATGTCAACGCGATATGTCCCGGATACATCGACACTCCTCTACTTACGCCATTTAGTGAAATGATGAAAGCTTCTATTGTGATGCAGATCGGAATAGGTCGGCTTGGCACAGCCGAAGAACTAGCAGAAATGATTCGCTTCCTCGCAGGACCAGAATCAAGTTATTGCACCGGCGATGTGTTCTCAGTCTCAGGCGGGTATATGGGATGACAACAATATTTACTCACATAATTGAAGGTCGAATACCTGGCACTTTCGTGTACCGGGACGATCTGTGTGTTGCATTTATGTCCATAAACCCAATAGCACCAGGCCATGTTCTCGTAGTACCCATTGAAGAGATCAACGAGTGGACCGATCTAGGTGCAGATCTCTCGCAACATTTGTTCGCAGTTAGTCAAACAATTTCTGGCGTTCTTCGTTCTTCGTTCGACTGTGAACGGATTGGATTGATAATTGCAGGATTCGAAGTAGACCATTGTCATATCCATCTGATCCCCACACGGACAATGGCAGATCTTGATTTCAGAAATGCCGCATCATCAGTCGATAGAGAAGAACTAGAAAATAATGCTGCTCGCATAATTCAAGGACTAGATAGATAGCCACTGATTCAACTCCGCGGTGAAGACCACCTCGTACGGGAACCCCTCCATATCTTGTGCGACTACGTTTAGCCCGCGACCTTGAGCAAGATCACTCGCCGGCCATCAGACAACAGAGCGAACTCGTCACCAAACTCGGCTCGTCCCGCATGAAGATCGACATAGCCCGGCAATGGGGCATAATATCCCTCGAACATATCGTGTGTTATTTCGTCGGTCGAAAAATTATCTGCAAAACGTTCACACATACACTTTAGCTTCTGAAACGCTTATTAAATATTGTCCACATTGCAGCACTAAACGCAGCAACTGCTAAAAGCAGACTCGCCCTATTTAAAGAACTAGTTAATTCTCCTAAAGCCGCTTTCACTGCATCCGACACAGCCACATCGTCTATCTGGCGCGGTATGAGCGTGATGAATAATTTGCTAAACAGCCACGCACCAGCCATACCAAACAACACGCTCAGACTTAAGTGCCGCAATCCCAATAATTTTGTCGGTGCGATCAATACAACTGCTCCAGCAAGAATCACCGTGAGAGCAATCAGCATAATTAGTCCTCTTTCAAACAGTGACAGCGCACCTTGAGCTTGACGTAAGACATCATCGTCTTTACCCAATGCATCTGCTTTGTACACCTCCAACTGCCCCACTTCGGTCGGCAATTTCACTCCGAGTGCATCACCGAGTGTTTTTAATTGCTGCTCCACTGTCAAAGTTAGATCTAATTCTGGGATTTTGATTCTGGGAGAAAATAGCTTTTGTTCTTGTAGCCCCAGAAGCACAGAAGACAATACTGGGACGAGATTCAACACGACTGAATCATCCTCAGCCCCAGGTGCCCCAACTCGAATTTCTTCATTACGCAATAATGTCAAAAATTGTGTGTGAGAAGCCTCGACCAACCGCACCAGTGTTTGTCTTACCCGAGCTGTCCCTAATGCATTATTTACTTGAGCTGAGACAACGTCATGTAACACATTTATTAATACTGGTTTTATTGCTCCGGAGAATACTGGCAGTTTTTTGTTCAGCACTCCCTCCATATTGAAAAGATCCAACGTTTGATCTGTTAAATAATTCCCCAAAGCTGATATGACTTCTGGCTGCTTCAGAATCTCTTCGGTATTGCTTGCAACAACCCTTGTGTCCAAAACAGTGCTGCGCGACCAAATGCCTATCGCCGATAACAGAAATCCAAAACTGACCAGAATGGCCAGCAGTACTGACACGATGTTCCGCAATAGAAACAGAGGCCTGCGTTGTACAACAAGATTGTCCATTTCCACAACCTATTATCACATTGGTCGGGCTGGCGGGATTTGAACCCACGGCCTCTTGTCCCCCAGACAAGCGCGCTACCAAGCTGCGCTACAGCCCGTAGTCCTCAATACTATCCGCAGAGCAATTTTTTAAACCCTCGTCAGAAGCTCTAGACCCATCTATACAAATAGTTGAACGATGCGCCAACCGAGATACAGAATCAATAAACCGACAAGTAATTTGAAATGCCAAGGGAGAGATTCATCTTCCACTCCTGCCAGCACCTTTAGATCAAGATTGTCTGCCTTAATCCGTCCATTCAGGCTGACTATTTGCACACTGTTGCCACAGACTGGGCACTGATTATGAGTGGTCATCGCCGATGGCGTGAAATATTTTTCGCACGGCTCACACCATGGCATGGCTAGTCACCCTTGCGTCGCACTCGTAACTTCAACGGTGTGGAACCAAAATCAAATGCCTCACGAATCGAGCGTTCGAGATAACGAAGGTACGGAGCAGGAAGATCACGATTCACAAACAACGTAAACGTTGGAGGATCGGCTGCGCCTTGCACTGCAAACATCACTCTGGCACCATGAGCTGCAGGCTGCTTCTGTTGTGCTGCGGCAATGATGCGGTTGACATCCCTAGTCGGAATTTTGCGGTGGTATTGCTCTATCGCGTCCTGCAGCACAGGACGAAGTTTGTGCACTCCCATTCCTGTAAGAGCTGACATTTTTAATACCGGTGCATCATCCACGAAGTAAAGCATGCGAGCAAGATCGATCTCTACAGCACGACGTTGCTCGGTTTCAAGAAGTTCCCACTTGTTCAGAACGATAAGGATGGGACAGCCCGCGACATCAATTCTTTCAGCAAGCCGTTGATCTTGACTGGTGACCCCGACTGTTGCATCGATGATAAGCATTGCAACGTCAGATTTGTCGATCGCTCTTAATGCACGGACTAACGAGTAGTACTCGGCTGAATCATCTATTTTGCTGCGACGGCGAATACCTGCTGTATCAACGAACACAAGAGGCCCATCTGGCGTTTCTACCAAAGTATCTATAGCGTCACGCGTGGTTCCAGGCATATCGTGAACAACAGAACGCTCCTCCCCCACTAAACGATTAAATAGGGTGCTTTTACCCACGTTGGGGCGTCCAACTAGTGCTACACGAGGAACACCATCTGCAGATTTAGTTTCTAATTCCTGCACTTCAACTGACATTTCTGGCAACAGCGAAACTACTTCATCAAGAAAATCACCAGAACGTCGACCGTGTAGTGCAGAAACAGCATGCGGTGTTCCTAAGCCGAGACTCATGAACTCCCAACGGTCTTGCTCTCGTCGATCGTTATCTGATTTGTTGGCTGCGAGTAATACAGGAACCTCAGCGCGACGCAACCATGTTGCAATGTGCTCATCGTCATCGGTCATACCAACTGCGGCGTCCACCATAAAAATTACGAGGTCGGCCCCACGCACGGCTTCTTCCACTTGGTGACTCACTTTGTCATCCAATTCGGATCCACTCGGCATCCATCCGCCAGTATCGACTATCCAGAAATCAGTATGAAGCCAGGTTGCCATACGACGATGTCGATCACGAGTGATTCCAGGGCGATCTTCTACTATTGCTGCCTGCTCGCCAATAATGCGATTAAAAAACGTACTTTTACCTACATTTGGGCGTCCAACGATGACCACCGTCGGATATGTCTTGGTGTCTGGCTCAGACATAACTGTTCTCCTGTCGCGCCAATTCGAGTCTGCGGCGAAGAACGCCACCTTCGGTAGCGACCACCTCTACGTCGAACTCGGCGGCGAGGTCATCAATTGTATGGCCGTCTAGAAAGCGACCATCGTTAAGACACACATCTGGCAGCAAATACAGCAGGTTTTGGGGCACAGCACGCAAAGTCCTTTGTAGATCTGAAAAAGTAAGGAGTCCCGCCACTGCCGTATTTCCGCCGAAATAGTCATTTGTGACCTCAATTACTGGAACATCTTGGAAACCCGCATCCCGAAGTAACGGTCCCAATACTTGCGAGCCGTATGTTCCAGTAAGAATCCCGACTGGCTTGACAGTTCGGCGGGATGGTCGCAACGCAACAGATGTGGTTGTAACTGCACGCAAAGAGGTTTCCACTGCAGGATTAACAGCCCGCACGTAGTCGGTCGGGCGAGTCACAACCGAACGAGAATCGACCGATGAAAAGAAACCATCCGTTTTGGACGTGGAGACTTTTTCGGATCCAGAAAAAGCTTCAATAAATGCTCGCGCTAGGCCAACACCGTCTTCCAACATCTCATAATTTCCATATGTTTCGTGAGCCGGCAAATCTCTTTGGCCCACTAAATAAAACTCGTCAGAAAGATGAATCGGTTGACGATTGAGAACTTTTTGATATCTCATCTGCCATGACTCAACGATGTCAATGACATCACGCGCTTCTTGTGGCGTGTGCACTCGCATTCTGAATTCACTATTGAAACGAGATAGTCCAAGGGGAACTAAAGCAATTGAAGCGAGCCCTGGGCACTGGTCTAGCAACCCGGCCAAGGAAGTTTCCAGAACTGAAGAATCATTGATTCCAGGACACAGCACGATTTGAGCATTGATATCAATGCCAGATGCAAGCATTTCCTTCATCCATCGCAAACTAAAACCGCCCCGTTTGTTGCGCAACATTTCCGAGCGCACATGCGAATCGATTGCATGAATGCTGACATACAACGGCGACAATTTTTCGTCCAGCACTCTTTCAAGATCAGCTTCGGTGAATCTAGTCAGTGTCGTAAAATTGCCGAACAGAAAACTTAAGCGATAATCATCGTCTTTTAGGTACAGACTCTTGCGCATACCTTTAGGCAGCTGATAGATAAAACAAAACTCACAGTGGTTGTCACATGTCTGGATTCGATCAAATACAGCACTGTCGATGTGAACACCTAGAGGTGTTGCAGAATCGCGGATTATTAAAATATCCAATATTTCATGACCTCGCAGCACTTGCAGATCAATTTCGGCTGAATCTACTAAGCGATGCCATTCCAAAATATCTCGTGGTGATACACCATTTATATTCATTATCTGATCGCCAACGACCAGACCAGCGTTAGCAGCGTCGCTGTTAGGAACAATTTCAGCAATGACAGGCAGAGAATCGATCTGCTTGCTCACAGTCCAAGGCTATCTCGCTTCATGCTCTGTAGTCTGTAAACACCGTATGGACGTTGAAAAAGTACTTCTCGCATCTCCCCGTGGATTTTGCGCTGGCGTGGAGATGGCAATAAAGGCACTTGCATGGATGGTGCGATCCTTTGATACCCCTGTGTACTGCTACCACGAAATTGTCCATAACAAAATCGTGGTCGACAGATTCAAAGCCCAAGGTGTGGTCTTTGTGGATTCAATCGATGAAATTCCACTAGGTTCACCGATCATGTTGTCGGCACATGGCTCTGCGCCAGAGGTGGTCACCGCTGCTCGAACCAGAGGGGGCTATGTGGTTGATTCCGTATGTCCATTGGTCACCAAGGTGCATCATGAAGTCAAGGTGCGTGCTGGCAAGGGTTTCCACATTGTGTACATTGGCCATGAAGGCCATGAAGAGGCAGTGGGCACAATGGCAGTTGCACCACAGAATATCTCGCGTGTGGAGTCCATTGAGGAAGTACTGGCACTACCAGACTTCGGTCAGCCAATTGCAATGCTCGCTCAAACCACTTTGTCACATCGCGAATGGACAGAGGTCGCTGTCGCGATCAAGAAACGATTCCCCGATGTATGGACTCCTGGTCGTAGTGACCTCTGTTTTGCCACAACAAATCGGCAAGCAGCACTGCTTTCGATCGCACCGCGAGTGGATTCCTTTATAATTATCGGCTCGGCTAACAGTTCCAACACGCGAGCATTAGAGAGTCTTGCCCTTGAAGCTGGTTGTAGCCAGGTGTTTAGAATTAATTCTGCCGCAGAACTTCCAGATAATTTGTCTGGAGTTATTGGCGTTACTGCCGGTGCCTCAGCGCCAGAGGAACTGGTAGAAGAAGTATTAAACGCACTGTCGCCACGCCACGGGGTGGAAGAAATTTTTGTTACTGAAGAAGACGAATACTTTCCGCCGCCAAGAAATATTCGAGATCTACAATCTTGTGTAGATGTTGCAATTACGGCTATGGCCGGAGGGTCTTTGCTTGCTACACCAGTTTTAGATGATCGTGTACTTGCAGCAAGCACAGTGCTTGAGGCACTCTCTAATTCATGATTACTCCATCTTTTTATTCGACACTTGTCTTCTTTCACATCCTTGGAGTCACAGTGTGGCTCGGAGGACAAATTATTTTGTCAGCAGTTGTGCCACGACTACGCAAAGAAGCACCAACCGCTATCAAGATCGTTGCTCAGCAATACGCCAACATTGCATGGCCAGCCTTAGTTCTTATAGTAATTACAGGAATATTTCAACTTGCCACTCAGACATCCACTGAGATGTCAACCGAGTACATGATCACATTCGCACTGAAGATGACACTTGTCGCAGTGGCTATTGCCAGCACAATTATTCACTCTGCTGGGACATCAAAGATGGCTTTAGCTATAGGAGGTGCCTTTGGATTGTTGGGCACACTCGGAGCCGCTTACTTAGGCGTCTTGCTCGCACTTGGCTAGTGAAGATCAGTTACTTCGAGACAAACCCGATACGGCCTTTACAGTAAGTTGAATTCCATGTATCCAGGAATTTACGCCGCTTCACACCCAGACCGCCCTGCAATTATTCAGGCTGAAACAGGAGCAGTAACTACCTACCAAGAACTACATGACGCTGCTATTCGCCTGAGCAATGTGTTGCGATCAAGCGGAGTTCAACCTGGCGATCATGTGGCACTGTGCTTAGAGAATCATCCGCGCTATTTGGAAATCATCTGGGGCTGTCATTATGCCGGTACTATTTATACGGCATGTTCTAGTCGTTTGACACGTGCCGAGTTGTCCTACATCTTGAACGACTGTCAAGCAAAAGTCTTCATCACTTCCAAATATAAGGCTGACCAAGCCACTGAGATTATTGACGACACACCAAATGTAACGAGCAGATTCATGCTTGATGGCACCGTAGACGGATACGACTCCTTTGAAGATACGACACAATCCGCTTCCTCTCAGGCCCTTGAAAACATGGTTGACGGGACTTCCATGTTGTACTCAAGCGGCACAACAGGAATGCCTAAAGGAATTGCTCGTCCATTCCCTGCAACAGCAATTGGAACGGCAGGAGCAATATCAACTGCTCGCACGAAAACTTTGTATTCATTCCGCAAAGGCATGGTGTATTTGTCTCCAGCCCCGCTTTACCACGCTGCACCGCTGCATTACAACATGTCGGTGCTTGCTGTCGGGGGAACCACTGTTGTGATGGAACACTTTGATGCCGAGAATTATTTAAAATACGTACAGCAATACAAAGCAACACACACCCAATTAGTTCCGACAATGTTTATTCGAATGTTGAAACTAGAAGAGTCTGTCCGCACAAAATACGATATTTCGTCCCTAGAAGTAGCTATTCACGCGGCCGCCCCATGTCCGATCGCCACGAAACAAGCCATGATCAAATGGTGGGGGCCAATCATCTACGAGTACTACGCCGGAACAGAAGGTAACGGCTCCGTCTATTGCAATAGCGAAATGTGGCTAGCTCATCCTGGCACCGTCGGCACCGCGATGCAAGGTGCTGTTCATATTTGTGATGAGCACGGTGACGAAGTACCACAAGGCGAATCTGGAACTATATTTTTCGAAGGCGGTGGAGTTTTTGAATATCACAATGATCCAGAAAAAACGAATGATTCTCGAGACCCACAAGGTCGAGGCTGGTCAACGTTGGGCGATGTCGGCTACCTAGATGCCGATAATTTTTTATATCTCACTGACCGAAAAGCTTTCATGATTATTTCCGGTGGTGTCAATATTTATCCGCAAGAAACAGAGAACATCCTCGTCAATCATCCAAAAGTAATTGATGTTGCAATATTTGGAATACCTAATGATGATTTCGGTGAAGAAGTAAAGGCCGTAGTGCAACCTGTTGCGATGCCAAAAACGCCAGAAGAAGCCAGAACTCTTGAAATTGAACTCATTGCATACTGTAAAGAAAACCTTGCGGACATTAAGTGTCCTCGATCTGTTGACTTTCGCGAAGAATTACCTCGACACCCCACTGGCAAGTTGTACAAGCGACTTCTTAAAGATGAGTACTGGAAAGCGGCTGGTCGCTCTATCTAGTGTCAATTACGCGGAACTTTATTCCACGCAATTTCACGATCCACGCGAACATCGCCTGGAAGACCAAGAATTCTTTCACCGAGAATATTTTTCATTATTTCAGTTGTGCCCCCCTCGATGCTGTTGGCTCGAGAACGAAGAAAAGCTTTCTGCAATCCGTCGAAAGCCATTGCGGTTTCTGATCGCACCATGTCATACGAGCCATAGAGCATTCCTTGAGCGCCAAGTAGGTCCATCACAAAAGAATAAATATCTTTGTTGAGATTGGCGCTTTCCATTTTTCCAATTGAGCCTTCAGGCCCTGGTGCTCCCATTTTTCGCATGAAGTTAGCTCGAATATTTGTCAGACGATGCACTTCAGCACGTGACCAGAGTGTGAGCAGCTCATCACGGGTCGCAGCATCCTGTCTTTCAGTTGGCATTTCCTGCCAAGTTTTTACGGCGAAGGCAATTGCTCCCGAACCACGTTGCGGAATTGCACCACCGATAGAAACTCTTTCATTCATCAGTGTGGTCAGGCTCACTCTCCAGCCATCACCTGGCTTGCCAAGCATTTCGTTTGCAGGTATGCGCACGTCAGTAAAATAAACCTCATTGAATTCGGCTTCACCTGTCATCTGGCGAAGTGGTCGAATATCCACCCCAGGAGCCTCCATATCTACAACAAAAGCAGTTAGACCTGCATGTTTTACAGCTTCAGGATCTGTTCGCACAACAAGAAGTCCAAAGCGAGACACATGGGCAAGAGTGGTCCACACTTTTTGTCCGTTTGCGATCCATTCGTCGCCGTCTTGGATCCCTTTTGAAGACAGGCCCGCAAAATCGGACCCCGAACCAGGCTCTGAAAACAACTGGCACCATATTTCTTCACCAGTGAACAAAGGACGCAGGTATCTCTTTTTTTGAGCGTCACTTCCCCACTCCACAACTGTCGGCCCGCACATGCCGTATCCGATTGGATTTCGGTACATCGGGTTCGGAGCCCCCGCTGGATACAGGATTTCATTCACTGTTTTTTGAAATTTGGGCGAAACTCCAATGCCACCATAACCAACAGGAAAATGAACCCATGCGAGACCTGAATCGAACTGTGCTCCAAGAAAATCAACGACTGAAGTCGTAGAAGGCGGGAAATCTGCCAAAAGTTTCTCAGCTAACAGGGCCACTTGGGCGTCGTCGATAATTATTGATTCTGTAGTGCTCATAGAACTCCTTGTAAACTTGAAAGTGTAGAAGCCAAGTGGGGGTGACGCCAAGGCGGAGACCCTTCGAGGCAAGTCCGATACGGCCTTTTCTGTAGAGTAAATCCCATGTATCCAGGAATTTACGCCGCTTCACACCCAGACCGCCCTGCAATTATTCAGGCTGAAACAGGAGCGGTAACCACCTACCAAGAACTACATGAAGCCGCAATCCGCCTGAGCAATGTGTTGCGATCAAGCGGAGTTCAACCTGGCGACCATGTGGCACTGTGCTTAGAGAATCATCCTCGTTATTTGGAAATCATCTGGGGTTGCCACTATGCCGGCGCGATTTATACGGCTTGTTCTAGCCGGTTGACCCGTGCCGAATTGTCCTACATCTTGAACGACTGCCAGGCCAAAGTCTTCATCACTTCCAAATATAAGGCTGACCAAGCCAGTGAGATTATTGACGACACACCAAACGTAACGAGCAGATTCATGCTTGATGGCACCGTAGACGGATACGACTCATTTGAAGATACGACACAATCCGCTTCCGCTCAGGCCCTTGAAAATATGGTTGACGGAAGCGACATGTTGTACTCGAGCGGCACAACAGGAATGCCTAAAGGAATTGCTCGTCCGTACCTCGCTAGAGAGATTGGAACGGCGGCAGGCTTATCTAGCGCTCTCACGCAAGGCTTGTATTCGTTTCGCGAAGGCATGGTGTATTTATCTCCAGCCCCGCTCTACCACGCTGCACCGTTGCGCTTCAATATGTGGGTGCATTCGGCTGGTGGAACAACTGTTGTGATGGAACATTTTGATGCAGAGAATTACCTAAAATACGTACAACAATACAAAGCAACGCATACCCAATTAGTTCCTACAATGTTTATTCGCATGCTGAAATTAGAAGAGTCTGTCCGCACAAAATACGATGTTTCGTCACTAGAAATAGCTATCCATGCTGCAGCGCCGTGTCCGATCGCCACGAAGCAAAGCATGATCAAATGGTGGGGACCAATCATCCATGAGTACTACGCAGGAACAGAAGGCAATGGTTTTGTTTATTGCAATAGCGAAATGTGGCTAGCTCATCCTGGCACCGTTGGCACCGCGATTCAAGGCATTGTTCATATTTGTGATGAGAGCGGCAACGAAGTACCACAAGGAGAATCAGGGACTATATTTTTCGAAGGAGCTGGAGTTTTCGAATATCACAATGATCCAGAAAAAACCAAAGACTCTCGAGATCCACAGGGCCGAGGCTGGTCAACGTTGGGTGATGTCGGCTACTTAGACGCTGACAATTTTTTATACCTTACTGACCGAAAAGCATTCATGATTATCTCCGGTGGTGTCAATATTTATCCGCAAGAAGCCGAGAATATCCTTGTCAATCATCCAAAAGTAATTGACGTTGCAATATTTGGAATACCTAATGACGATTTTGGTGAAGAAGTAAAGGCCGTAGTACAACCTGTTGCAATGCCAAAAACACCAGCAGAGGCCAAGTCTCTAGAGATTGAACTAATTGCATACTGTAAAGAACATCTTGCGGACATAAAGTGTCCTCGATCTGTTGACTTTCGAGAAGAATTACCTCGACACCCCACTGGCAAGTTGTACAAGCGACTTCTTAAAGATGAGTACTGGTTAGCAGATGGCCGCTCTATCTAATGGCAAAACATCCGTTCCTGGATACTCCCCATCCGATTGCATTCGCACACCGTGGCGGCACATCAATATTCCCGGAAAATACTCTCCGTGCATTTGACGATGCGGTCAAACTCGGGTTTCGCTATGTTGAAACAGATGTACATGCAACATCAGATGGGAAACTTGTCGCTTTTCACGACAACGATCTCGCTCGGACATGCTCGCAGCCTTGGAAGATCACCGAGACCACATGGGATGTACTGCAATCGGCACGGGTGAACAACACGGACGCTATTCCCTTGTTGAACGAAATTTTGAATGCTTGGCCAGACTTGCGAATCAACATTGACTGCAAGTCTGATTTGGCTGTTGAGCCACTAATAAAGGTATTACGCGACCCATTGGTACGCAACCGCGTATGTGTCGGCAGTTTCAGTGGTGCACGTCTACACAGAATTAGATCAGAATTTGGCAGAGATCTATGCACGTCAATGGGACCACTCGAAGTAGCCCGATTAGTTGCCAGCTCCACCATTGCACGACGTTTAGGTGATTTTCGTCATGCTATGGTCGCTCAAATACCGCTAACTCAAGGCCCGTTGCCAGTGACAACCACACGGTTGATAAACCGAGCACACGACATGGATCTACCCGTTCATGTTTGGACTATTAATAATCCACAAGCAATCGATCGAGTGTTAGATATGGGAGTAGATGGTGTGATGAGTGATGACACGCGAGCACTTAAGGATGTCTTTATTACCAAGAATATTTGGTGATCTTAGGAAACCAACTGTTCATACTTTTATTGCTTCGAGTGGATCTCGATCAACTAATATGTCTCCATGCGCGTTGATGCCAACTTTTTTTGTACGGTTCCTATGCCAGATGCTGGCAGCAATAAAATCACACCGACTCAACGTCGATACGGAAACGACGCGGTCATAGAGTGCTATCGAAATTTATTAGAGTGGGCCAAATGTGCTGATTCACTCGGTTACGACACCATGTGGCTTACTGAACATCATTTTCAGTTTGAAGGGTACGAGGTGCTGCCGAACCTTATTATGTTCGGTCAACACCTGGCGATGCAAACAAAGAACCTGCGTCTCGGCCAGATGTTCAATGTTGTACCGCAATGGCATCCATTGCGCCTTGCAGAAGACTTCGCCCTAGCCGACATCATTACTGGGGGTCGAATGGAGTTTGGTGTTGGAAGAGGCACGGTGCCCCGTGAGGCGTGGAGCCTCGGCACCGTTGTTGCGTCTGGCGACAACGCCATGTCAGCCGAACATGATCGAATTAATCGCGAAGTTTTTGAAGAATCTATGGCAGTAATAAAACTTGCATGGAACAACGAGCGCTTTAGTTTCAAGGGCAACCATTTTGCATTTCCTCCAGATGATATTCCTGACCGTGGTTCCTATGTCGATGACTTAACACTTATTCCGCGTCCTCAAAGAACTATTGATGTTTACCAGCCTGTGACGTCACCAGAGACAATTGAATATGTTCCGCGTGCAGGACATAAAGCTGTGTACTGGCTACAAAACGCCGACAGCCAAAAGCAAAAATGGGATCGCTACGCAGACATACGAAATGACATGGGCCAGCCTGTTGGCCCCGGAGAAGATCGATGCCTTGTTCTTAATGTTCATGTTGGAAAGACGCGTGAGGAAGCGATGCTCAAGGGCGCCCCTGGGCACGACGAGTTTTGTCGCTTCCTAGCGCCTTACGGACGTTTTTCAAGTTACCGCAAACCCGATGGTTCAAAAGTTGCCTTTGATCACTGCCCCACCGTGCAGGAATCAGTAGACCAAAAAATTCAAGCAATCGGATCAATTGACGATGTAGTGGACACTATTGGTTATTGGCGCGATCTACTCGACTTAAAACACTTATGTATCTTTTTCGATTTTCCAGGCCTTACCCAAAACGACATGAAAGAACAACTTCATCTCGTAGCACAAGAAGTAATGCCACGATTAGGTGAAAAGATGGATCAAAGACCACTTCCCCACCTCCTGCCGCTTTTGTAACTCGTTGTGTCTGCTCTTGTTCTGTCGGGGGGCCATCTAAGAGATGGTCGACAGGTAGATATCACCGTTGACCACGGCATCATCACTGCTGTTACGCCACATAAGGGCCTTAACGGCATAGACCTCATCGGTTATCTTGTGACTCCGTCATTTGTAGAGCCCCATGCTCATCTCGATAAAGCTTTTTTAGCAGACCGAGTCTCCAACCCTGACGGTGATCTACTGGGGGCTATCAGGGGACTCGACGAAATTCGCAAAACGTTGACACATAAAGACACTGTTGCACGCGCAGTTCAGGCTGCAACACTAATGTCACAAAATGGCGTGACCCACATTCGTACACACGCCGACACAACGATTGATGCAGGGTTGGCATCGGTTCTTGCACTTCTTGAAGCAAAGCGTATATGTTTGAAATTTATAGATATTCAAGTGACGATGTTGCTCGAATGGCCAGTGACCGGTACCGATGCAAAACGAAAATACTCTTTGGCGCGCGAAGCGGTCTCTGCTGGAATTGATGTCGTGGGAGGCTGCCCACATCTCGACTCGTCGCCACGAGAAGCAGTGGAGTTTTTCTTAGAGTTCGCACTGGAACATAACTTGCCACTTGACCTCCATGCCGATGAAAATCTCCGTGCAGATTCAAGTGATCTCCAACATTTGGCCCACATAATGAACCGGGACCACATAGTCCATCGAGTAAACGCCAGTCATTGTGTCTCGCTCTCTACTTTGGATCAACTAGAAATGGACACTATTAGTTCATCTGTTGCGTTGGCGGGAATCACCGTCACAGCACTACCTCAGACAAACCTATATCTTCAAAACAGACAATCAGAATCTCGTTCCTTGCGTGGTATTACTCCGATTCATTGTCTAAGAAAACATGGTGTTGTGGTCGCTGCAGGTGCAGACAATCTCCAAGATCCCTTCAATGTGATGGGGCGAGGCGATCCACTAGAGATAGCGAGTCTTCTGGTGGTGGCCGCACACTGCGACCCACAAGATGCACTTGACATGGTCACATCTCAAGCCGCCATCGTGGTTCTAGGTTGTTCAACAGAAATTGCTGTGGGTCAACCGGCCAATTTTGTAGCAATCAAGGCCACTACGATGAGAGAAGCAATTGCAATGGGGCCCCCCGACCGAATGGTCGTATATGGCGGCGTTGTGATCAGCGACCAAATACGAAACATAAAGTAAACATTGTCGTGATAACCCCATCCGAACTACTTCGCTTTGAGAATGTGTCTATGACCTTCCCTGACGGAACACAAGCTCTTGACGATATTTCACTAACGGTATCGGCAGGCGAAATTGTCACGGTGGTTGGACCATCTGGATGTGGTAAATCCACACTGTTGCGAATCGCATCTCAGCTAGAAATCCATACAAGTGGACATTGTTCAGTTGACAGAGACAGCATTGGATATGTTTTCCAAGATGCCACTTTGATGCCATGGCGAACCGTAAAGCGAAATGTCGAGCTCATAGCCGAGCTGCATAAGCTTGACAAAGATGAACGTCAAACACGTGTCGCTCAGGCGATATCGCTTGTTGGGCTCAATGGTTTCGAGGATAAATATCCACGACAACTATCTGGCGGTATGAAGATGAGAGCATCGCTTGCACGCTCTCTCGTTATGAAACCCAAGGTATTCCTGTTCGATGAGCCATTCGGAGCCCTCGACGAAATCACAAGAGAACGACTCAACGATGAATTGCTGCAAATTTTTATCAGCGAAGGTTTCGCCGGACTTTTTATTACGCACTCCATCACAGAAGCCGTGTACCTATCAACACGTGTTCTGGTCATGTCAAACCGACCAGGCAAAATAATCGCATCCTTCAATGTGCCGTTTTCATTTCCACGAACACATGATCTTCGGTACGAGCCAAAGTTTGCAGAAATCTGTGGCGAAATATCCCACTCTCTTCGCGGAGCCCACTCATGAGTATTCAGGCAGATTCAAATGCGCTTGTCCAAGAAAGCAAGGATTACACGGATCAACAACGCATGTCGATCCGTGATCTAATAGGTCCAGTAGTTGTCTTTGCGATGTTTATCGGATTTTGGTATCTACTATCGAGCGTTCTATTACCTGTACATAAAAGATTTCTGTTGCCACGCCCAGACCAAGTGATCACAGACGGTTTTCTGGTGTGGCGCACTGGTGAACGGCGTGGACTACAGCCAATTCTATTATCCCTATGGGACTCCGCAAAGATTGCGTTGATCGGTCTGCTAATTACAATCATCATTGGAATGTCAATCGCTGTGTTGATGAGTTCGCGCCGATGGATTGAACGGGCAACTTGGCCTTACCTGGTTGCTATTCAGAGTGCACCGGTGCTAGCACTGACACCTCTAATCCGTGCGCTCATCGATGACGTAAGAACGCAACGTCTTCTTGTTGTGGTTCTCATTGCAATCTTTCCAATAGTAAGCAACACTCTTTTCGGGCTTCTCTCTGCAGATAAGAGCCAACATGAACTCTTCACCCTGCAGGGTGCTTCTCGCTGGACACGTCTGACAAAATTGCAGATTCCATCTGCTCTTCCTAATATTTTTGTTGGTTTGCGTATTTCAGCAGGCCTTGCTGTAATCGGGGCTGTAGTTGGGGACTTCTATTTTCGACAAGGCGGGGTTGTGGGAATAGGTGCACAAATTGATGTGTATCGAGCCCGTCTGTGGGGAGCCGAACTGATTGCGGCAATTATTTGCGCAAGCGCATTAGGTCTGGTTGTATTCCTCTTTTTTGGTTGGGTCTCTCGTAGAGCCATCGGAAATTGGCATATAACCACAAGGGGCAACTAGCCCATCAAACAACAAAAGAAAGTACAGCATGAAAATCAAACATCTACTAGCACTGACTGCTACGGCAGCCATCACGCTTGCCGCTTGTGGAGGCGGAGATAGCCAAAGCACAGACACAACATCTCCAGCAGAGGCACCAACAGGTGTAGATCTGGTGGCTGCAGGCTGCCCTGCAACTGTGACGATTCAAACAGACTGGAACCCAGAAGCAGAACACGGCAACTTGTACCAATTAATCGGACCTGGATACACAGTTGACACGAAAAAGTTGCGTGTAACTGGCGATCTCATGGCTAGTGGAAAAAGCACCGGGGTTAAAGTTGAAATCCGAGCTGGCGGACCAGCCATTGGTTATGGACAAGTCACGGCCGAACTTTACAAAGACCCGAACATTTTGTTGGGCTTCATCAGCACCGACCAAGCAGTTAGCCTTTCAGTTAACTTTCCAACACAAGCTGTTGTAGCCCCGTTCAACATTAACCCCCAAATTATTATGTGGGATCCAGCGACCTATCCAGATGTAAAGACAATTGCAGACTTGAAGACACCTAAGGTTAAAATTCGATACTTTGATGGTGCTTCGTATATTGACTACTTCACTCAAACAGGAATTCTTACTAAACTGCAGGTTGATGCCACATACGATGGTTCGCCTGCTTCTTTCGTTGCTGCAGGCGGGAAAGATGCACAACAAGGCTTCGGAACTTCTGAGCCATACTTCTACGCAAACGTGCTCAAAGACTGGATGAAGCCAGTTGCCTATCAGTACATTCATGAGGCTGGCTGGACTGCATACGCTCAATCCCTTGGTGCAACTCCAGAGAACATCACCAAGTACGACACATGCCTTACAGCACTCGTGCCTATCATCCAGCAAGCTGCTGTTGATTTTTTATCAGCGCCAGAAACATCTAACGCAATCGTGTTGGATGCAGTTAATCAGTACAACAATGGGTGGCTCTACGATGCTGGTCAAGCAGCAGCAGCGGTAGAGCAAATGCTAGCGGACAAATTAGTTGCGAATAGTCCAGATGGAACTCTTGGTTCCTTCGACATGGACCGCGTGACAGCATTCATCGCTACAGCAACACCAGTGTTCACAGCGACAGGATTCAAAATCAAAGAAGGCCTAACAGCGCAGGATCTTGTTACCAACAAGTACATTGATCCAACTATCAAGCTTGGCTAGAAACCACAGATTTTGGGGAGGGACTTCGGTTCCTCCCCATTTTTGTTTCTAGGCACTACCGTCCAAAATCAAAACGAGAAACTTCTCGCAAAGAGTCGCTTAAAGCAGCAACAGCACTATCAAACATCTTGCTGCCATCTTGAGCAGTCGCGTTAGTGGGGTCCCCAATATGGCCATCTGGGAAGAAGTCATTTGACAACCAACCGAAGCTGACCGAGCCTCCAAAACGAACATGATTATTTTTAGCTAATCCTTCTGGCACTCTGCGCACAGCAAGAGACATGTCGACCAAATCAGGTCGAAGATACAACATCATCGATGTCTCATCCATTCCACCGTGCACACCCATACCCAATTCTGATTCGGCGGATGATCCACCTTGATCTGCTGGCACATGTGGATGTGCCAAAAAAGTTTGTAGGCCGTACTTCATGCGAATCTCTCTATTGGCCATTGCAACTAATGCACTGTTGCCACCATGCCCGTTTAGAAATAATAATTTTCGCGCCGGAGTTGACGCCACGCATCGTGCGATGTCATCTAACAGAGCCAACATCGTTGTAGCCGAAAGCCACATTGTTCCAGGCGACCACGCATGTTCGTTTGATTTGGTAAATGGAAGGGTTGGCAAAAGCCAAGCATCAACTTCAGATCCAACAGATGCCACCGTCGCCCGCGCCACTTCGTCTGCCACGATGAAATCTGTGTTCAATGGCAAATGAGGACCATGCTGCTCTATCGCACCAAGCGGGAGGACAATGATTGAAGTGCTACTCAATCGCGTGTTAACTTCCGGAGCTCGAAGTTCATCAAATCGATTAACAGCGGTATTCATTGCTTTAACTTATCTCAGTGATTGAATAGAGAGATGCCAAAGCGTTCTACTACCGACTTTGACGCGATCGTTATTGGCGCTGGCCATAACGGCTTAATTACTGCTGCGTACCTGGCGAGATCTGGCCTTTCCACACTTTTGCTTGAGGCACGTCCTGATGTAGGCGGAACAGCATCAAGTGAAATATATGAAGGCACAACCGTCAATATCTGTAACTGCGATCATCTCGCATTTCGCACTACTCCCGTATCTGAAGAACTCGGTCTTGGCCAATACGGTCTGTCATATATTGATGTTGATCCACCTCAAATTAATGGTGACTGGAGCAGCGAGAAGTTTTGGGCGTTGTACCACGATGTTGATCAAACGATTGATGCACTGGCATCCGTTCATCCCGAATCAGCTGCTCAATATCAAGACTATGTAAGAACCATGCTGCCCGTAGCTCGGTTGATTATTGATGCAGCCTCTCGCCCGCCATCACGGATGTCTCTGCTTGGAACAGTTATGCGACACGGAGGCAGGGGTCTGACATCGCTTTTAAAGATGAGCAAAATGTCAGCAGCCGATGTCATGCGACAATTTTTTACGAACGATGCGGTTATTGGGCCGGCCATGGTGGAAGGACCTGTTGTGTGGGGAGTTTCTCCCGAAACGCCAGGGACTGGTCTTGGAGCACTTTCTTACGTTTTGCGACATACAGGAATACTTGGAAGACCAGTTGGAGGAAGTGGGTCTTTACCGAACAGCATCAAGCAATCCTTCTTAAGCCATGGGGGCATGTTGCGCGTCAATACACGCGTCACAGGCATTCTGTGCGAAGGCAACCGAGTAAGCGCCGTTCAAACGGGCGACGGCGCGACAATGACAGCGCGGATAGTTGTATCTGCATGCGACCCCCGTCGCACATTTGTCCAGTGGCTTAAAAATCCACCCGCTCGGGCGCAATCCCTCATCGACAGATGGGAAAAATCGCAAGTCAACGAAGGATACGAGTCCAAGATCGATGCAGTTACTTCAGTAGCGCCAATCCTGAAGGGTCTCGCAGATCCACAACTAATCAATCGATCACACGGTTCGACAACAATCATTAGTCCGTCACTTGCCGAACTACATCGTGGTGCTCAACTGATGCGTGAAGGTCGAACAATGCCGCGTATGGCATTACTTACCAACTCGCCCGCAGTCATTGATCCATCACTTGCCCCACCTTCTTTGCATGTCTTTTCAATGGAGGCGCTTTATACGCCATACTCATTTCAAGACGGTTGGGAATCCAAGCATGAGCCAGAACGTTGGCTGCGTCAATATTCCTCTTTAGTCCAGCCAGAATTTTTAGATTCGATCATCTCGTGGCGAGTTCTTACCCCGCACAACTACGAAACGGAATTTCATCTTCCCAAAGGACATGCCACAAGCTTTACTGGAGGTCCTTTGGCTGCGTTTATTGGATCAACACCCGAACTCACGCGATATCACACACCGATCAGAGGCTTGTATCTCACCGGAGCCGCCACATTTCCAGGAGCTGGAGTATGGGGTGCAAGTGGCCGCAACACGGCAATGGTCATCCTTGCTCAGATGAAGTAGGACCTATGCGTCGAGCACGATATCAGATCGCTTGACCACGGGATCTTTGTCACTCCAAGGAAAATTAATCCATTTATCTGTGTGCTTCCACACATATTGACAACGCACTACCGAATAAGATTTTTCATACAAGACAGCAGACCTAACTTCTTTAACTCTGCCACGAAAGAAATCCTCAACAATTTTCAAAGTGTGGCCAGTGTCAGCAACATCATCGACAATAAGAACACGGGCAAATCGAAGTTCTACTAAGTCGGGCACGGGTGGCAGAATCATCGGTACAGGTAGTCGCTCATCTACACCAGTATAAAACTCTACGTTCATCGTGTACAGATTCTTTACCGCCAGTGCGTATCCGAGTGCACCAGCAGCTAGCAAACCTCCGCGTGCAATCGCCAGAATAATATCCGGCTCATACCCCGACTCAGCAACCTTGGTTGCAAGTTCGCGACTTGCTATTCCAAAAGTTTCCCAGGACATAATTTCGCGTTCGCTCACACCGTAAAACTACTCGGTCAGGGCGCACTGACGAAAGTCTCCATCATTGACGTTTTGTCAACCCGTGTACTTAGGGGGTCGCCTCTCAATCCGTGCCCTTCTTGCTTCCCGCGCATCATCTGAAAAGCTGGCCATAATTTGTTGCCGATTTTCCATGTCAATCGCTGCTTGGAGACCCGGTATTTCCAGCGCCGACCACATGCCCTCTTTGGTGAGCGCGACTCCAATTGGTGTGTTCAGCATGATTTCTTTAGCTTTTGCATAAACGACATCAAGAAGCACTTCTTCGGGAACTGATTCAAACACCAAACCGATTCTCAATGCTTCCGAAGCATCAAATAAACGGCCAGTGAGCATCAACTCTTGTGCTCGAGCAGCCCCTATGAGTCGAGGCAGTAACCAACTAGTTCCGATGTCACAGGCAGACAAACCGATTCGAATAAATGCAGCATTAAACCTTGCCGAATGGGAGCAGTATCTGATATCAGAACCAAGAACCAAAGCAAATCCTCCTCCTGCTGCTGGACCATTGACAGCAGCAATAATGGGCTGAGGCAAGGAGCGCATCTGGGGAATCAAAGATGCAATATGTTTTTGCGTTGCCAGGCCTTTTTCCATTGCGCCATGCCATTCATAACCCGGAACGTCGCCGTAGCCATTGAGATCAAGTCCAGCACAAAATCCCCGACCTTGCCCAGTTAGCACGACCACACGCGTTTCACGATCACGACTGATTGCGTCAAAAGCCTGATGCAATTCCTCAACCATCTGAGATGTCATCGCATTGAGATGGGCTGGGCGGTTAAGAGTGACTTGGGTGATTTGGGGCTGAGGACGGGATATTTCGATGTCTGACATCCAACAATCGTGACACGAGATTTCTGAGTTGTAGCAATCGTGACACGCCAGCACAACCACGGTGCACCCGAAGCACAGGACCACCGATCTAAGATACTCGTTAGCCTTATTTGGCCGCCTATGACACCTTTAACCTCCGCTCGAAACATCTTCAAGATTCCCCCTGCGTCAGATCCGTGGGGCAGAGCGGTGCGACGTGGACTATTTGTCTACCTTTTGTCGAGATTCATTGTCGTTGTTGGCGCCGCAATCGCCGTGACAGCACATGCCGTGTGGTCACGAATACAAGAAGAGACCCCCAAGGGCGGGATGACTGCTCTTACCGACATTTTAGTTAGCTGGGATGGCCATTGGTATCTCGACGTCGTGCGCGACGGTTATCCGCGAAATATCATTCCGAACGTTACGTACTTCATCAGCGATGCGCGAGCAGCATTTTTCCCGTTGTATCCGCGATTAGTGCATTACTTCGATGTGATTATTCCAGGAGGGCCAGTAAGCATTGCGCTTATCATTAACTTAATTCTGGGCGGTTTGTTTATTTACCTCGTCGGATATTTAGTAAAAGATATATACGACGCACGAACAGCGGAAAAAGCAATGATTCTGGTTGCGCTGTTTCCTGGAAGTTTCGTACTTAGTTTCGCTTACTCCGAAGCCTTGATGCTGTGTCTTGCCGCACTATGTTTTATTGCATTGCAGCGCACGGCTTGGGTGACGGCTGGAATACTTGCTGCGTTAGTGACAGCAACGCGACCAAATGGAGTCGCAATGGTTGCAGTATGTGCAGTTGTTGCTTTAATAGCCATTAAAGAGCGAAGAGAGTGGAAAGCCCTGATTGCTCCCCTTCTGTCACCATTAGGTTTTATTTCATTCATGATCTTTTTGCGCTATCACACTGGAGAGGATTGGGCTTGGTTCCGAGTGCAGCGTGAAGCATGGAAGGAAGGCACCAGTTTTGGGGCTACCGCTGTGGAAAGAACGTTTGATTTCTTAACCAGACCAACAGGTTCCCCCACGAGCCTCCTAACAGCAACTTCAGTGCTGGCATTGATCATTGCATTCGTTATTGCCCGTCGATACAGAATCCATCTCATGTATTACACCTACAGTGCCATCATCGTTTTCTTGATGCTTTTGCCAGCCACGGTTACTGCAAGGCCGCGATTCTTGTTCACGGCATTTCCATTGTTTTTCCCAATTGCACGATCATTACGCGACGAAGATGACCGAATGTGGCCAATCGTGTTGATCCTGATGTCCACAGGACTGGTTGCTGTCACAGCAATATACGGAGTGCGTGGAGCTATTCCGTAACCCTTTACATCACAATGGAAGACGACGCCAGATAGCGAGCGGAAGATTCTTTAGAACCAGAAACATCCATTGCAGTATCCCGGGAGCCCATACCACTTTCTTGTCGGCAGTAATCCCCCGTGAAACCACGTTTGCAACCGACTCAGCGTCAGTAGAAAATGGTGCTTTTTTCATTCCTTGTGTCATTTTTGTTGTGACAAAACCAGGCCTGACGACCAAGACGGACGCACCACTTCCTGCAAGTTCATGATCCAGTGCTAGCGCAAAGCCATCAATTCCCGCCTTGGTCGCTCCATACACAGGATTGCCCTTACGGACTCGTTCCCCAGCCACCGATGACAATAAAACAATTTTGCCATAGCCCTGTTTTTTCATCTTTGCCGCCACCGCGTACATCAGAACCATTGTTGAAGTGAAGTTCACATTAGCAACTGGAACTAGAGCCATTGGATCGCTGTAATAATCACGATTTTCCTGCAACAAGCCCTGGGCAATGACAACAATGTCTAGATCACCAATCTCGGCACAAATATCGTCCACAATTGGACACATCGTTGCTGAACTCTGTGCGTCATATCGGACATGATGGATAGAGATATCTTCGAATTTTTCCGTAAAGTCGTCTGACATCGTTTCAGCAGTATCAATGTCACGGCTCACCAAGACCAGGTGAGCAATTCCTGGTTGAACAATCTTGCGAAGCACCGCTTGTCCGATTTCGCTTGTTCCGCCGAATAACACAATATTCTGTACTGCACCTACGCCGTTTTTCATTTTATTCTCCTTGTTGGTACCAAAAGTAATCGTCTTGCAAGATCGCTTCGCCATGTTCCGAGTGGGTCCATTTCTTGGCGAGTTGCCATCCACTCTTCAAGTCGTGGATAACCACGCCGAACGGCCGATGGCGACAGATGCGAATCCTTGGCAAGGTAGTGCCGGCCTCCAGCATCTAGAACCATCGAATCAACACGCGACAGTAATTCTGGCAGTCCTTTTATTCCGGCTGCCATATCAAGAGTCAAAGTCCAACCTTCAGTGGGAAACGACATGGGAGCTAAATTGGACGGCCCCATTCGCTTCAGCACAGCCAAAAAAGAAGCAACTCCTGCTTGAGAAAAAGTTTCGATAACTTTTCGCAAGACATCTGTTTGCGCTAGCGGAACGATGAACTGATACTGAATGAATCCTTGTTTTCCGTATAGACGATTCCAACGGGAAATACCATCAAGAGGATGGAAAAAAGCAGGTATCGACTCAATCCCGACGTGACGTTTTGCAGGAGCCTTTCGGTACCAAGCTTCATTGAAGGCCCTAATAGACCATTTATTCAATAAGCCATTTGGGACCCACGCAGGTGCAGACACATGCAAACGTGGATCATAGGCACATGGTTCATCGCCCTTGACTTCTGCTGAGGATGCATGATCGCCTCGTGTGAGCACTCCGCGACCGAGGCTAGAGCCTGTTGCTAAAAGATCTACCCAGCACACCGAATAGCGATATAAATCATCTTGACCATCTGAGGACATTGCTTCAATGACGGAATCAAAATTAGGTAATCGCTCTGTTTCGACGCGCACTCGGGATGACTCAATCCGCAACATTGCGATTGAAGCGCGCAAAACGATGCCTGTGAGACCCATGCCACCGACCGTTGCCCAAAACCAAGCGGGGCTATCTTGGGGTGTGAGAACAACAGTCTCGCCACTCGACAGCAGAACAGTCATAGACAAAACATGTTGCCCAAAACTGCCGTCTTTGTGATGGTTTTTCCCATGCACGTCGGATGCAATCGAACCACCCACTGTTACAAACCGCGTTCCAGGAGTGACCGGTATAAACCAACCCCGAGGAACACTTATACGCAAAATCGCATCGAGGCTGACGCTTGCTGCAACGTCCAGTACACCTGTCTTGGAATCTAGAAGAATGTCTGGACCCTTGACATCATCGTGAGCATTCATCACGACAACTGTTCCACCTGCATTTTGGGCAGCAGCACCGTAGGAGCGACCCATACCCCGAGAGATCACGCCACTATCTCCTGAGTTCATAACTGCATCTCTGATCATGAGCGGATCTGTGGAGTCAATTACATTGGCTGCGGTCCATGCAGTACGACCCCATCCAGAAAGCAGTTGCATCGACATCGCTTCAGTATAAGACCATTGACTAGGCCGAATAGACCGCAAGGCCATACACAACGAACCAGGCAAGGCCATACATCTGAATAGTTCTGTCTTTCATAAACACCTCTTCTGGCGCACCACCACCACCCTCTTCTAGAACCATGAGGTAACGCAGCAACGCAAGCACCATTGGAACAATAGACAATTCATGAAATGGAATAGTCCCTAACGCCGCAGACGCGTTCTCAAAGGCCCATATGCAGTATGCAACAACTGTCACAGTACAAGACACGACCAATATCTGTCGAAGGTATACCAGTGAATATGATTTCAGAGATGTTCGCGTCGTGGCAGCGTTGTCTCCTAATTCTTTTAACTCAGCAAATCTCTTCCCCGTGACAATAAAGAATGATCCGAAAGTTATACACAGAACAAACCACGTTGACATCTTGGTTTGAGTTCCTGCAGCACCAGCCATGGCGCGCAGTACAAAACCGCTAGCAACAATAGCTAGATCCAATAAAGCAATGTGCTTGAGCCAAGAGCTATAGGAGATCGTCAATAACGCGTACAGGGCCACAATTGCTCCTGCTTGAGGACGCGCAAGGACAGCGAGCAATGGGCCTCCCAGCAGCAGAATCGTTCCGATGACCTTGGCCAGCGGTAATGGAATAAGCCCGGCCGCTATCGGCCGAAGACATTTTTTAGGATGCAAACGATCCTGCTCAATATCCTTAATGTCATTCCAGTAGTAGGTACCGCTTGCAGTTAGACAAAAAGACAAAAACACAAGCGAGGCACGCCACAGCGGTTCCCATTGGTTGAGCACGCCGAGTGCTCCAGGGGCAGCAAAAACAAGCGCATTCTTTGACCATTGTGATATTCGAGCTTCTTTTATCAGTGCCTTAATCATTGGATAGCCCGGGACAATTCTTTACGACGCACATTTGTTCCGTTCAGTGAAAAAATTAGCAACGCATCGTCACCAGCAGAGTCTCCATAGGCAAACTGCAGATCCTGATCGTTGCATCCTGCATCAATCATCCACGCTTGAATTCGTTTTACTTTTTCTTGTCCTCGGCAGTTACTGCCATCAAGAAAACCGCTATACATGCCATTTTCATGTTGCAGTTCAGTACACAACACTGCATCTACTTCAAGTAAATCTCCAACAGCATGCAAATAGGGGCTGAGCGAAGCAGATACAAGAACGACTACATGCCCTTGCTCTTGATGCCAACGCAACCTCTCCATCGTGTCGGATCTCATGTGACTGCCTACAACCTTCATCGCATACATATGTCCCAGATGTTCAACTAGGTCAACTTGCTTACCCGTAAACACCTCTGACACAAAAAGTTCCTTAACAGAATCTCGGTCTCTACGACGCACTAAACCGACAATTTCAATAAAGTTCCGTATACATATACCGACGAAAGCTGCCCGCCCTGCGATTTGGCGCATAAAAGGGACGACAGTGTCTCGCACTGTCAATGTTTCGTCAAAATCAAAGGCAACAACTGTCATTTCCATCGGCAGTAACTCTAGTTCTGAAGCTCAGTTGACCCGAGCAATTGAGTCATATCTTCGAAATATGTTGGCCAGCTTTTTGATACGACACTTGGATTATCGATCCCCACTCCGCCGACAGACAACGCACATAGAGATAATGCCATAGCTAAACGATGATCGTGGTATGTATGACAGACAACTCCAGAAACAAACGGTGCTCCAGTGATTTCGAGACCATCAGGGGTGACGATGACAGAGGCTCCCATCCTGTTCAGTTCTTTCGCCAAATCTCCGAGACGGTCACTTTCCTTAGACCGAATAAAACCTATACCCGACAAAACACTTTTTCCAGATGCGTGACAACACACAACGGTGACTGCCGGTACAAGATCTGAGCAATCAGACATGTTGAGCGACAACGCCGACAAGGGCAACCTCACATCTCGCGATACAACAATGTCATCGCCCATAACCAACACTTCAGCACCAAATATCAGCGCAATATCTAAGATGGCAGCGTCGCCTTGAAGGCAAGACAATGCAAGACCGGTGATCGTAATTTTTCCTCCGCGAATCAATACTGCACTTACACCAAACGCCGCAGAAGAGAAATCTGGCTCAATGACATACTTCCTCGGGCTATAGCGGATAGCTGAAATTTGTATTTCCTTCTCAGTAAATTTTACTTCTGCGCCAAAACTTGTCATCACTCGTGCTGTCATTTCTACATAAGAACGAGACACCAATGGTCCTTCAATTCTTATAGATAATCCTTGAGGAAGACATGGACCAATCAGCATCAAAGCTGAAATAAATTGACTACTAATGTCCCCCGCTATCGACACAGATGCTTTGTCTAGCATTCCGCGTTGTACTACCACTGGCAAAAACCCCGGCTTATCCTGTGAATGCACGGCCGCCCCAAGTGATGCAAGAGCAGTATGCAAATCCAACATTGGACGAGCCCGCAGTGGTGCATCTCCGTCTATCAATGTTGGTTCATCACCAAGTGCAGCAACTGCGGTAAGAAACCGAGATGTCGTGCCCGCCAACCGCGCATTCACAACAGGTGGTAAATGAACCGAACTACGGCCGGTGACCCGAAAATTTGAATCGCCGTTCAAGGCTCTGGTGTTGCCTGGAAAAAGTGCCTCTATCAGTGCTTGTGTATCGTCCCCGCTCGGAACATTAAATAATTCAGATTCCCCTTCAGCCAAGAACGCACACACGAGAGCTCTGTTCGCAACACTTTTTGAGCCTGGCACGTGAATGCGCGCGAGCAGGCTTCCTGACGGCGGATGCAGCATTAATGGGTTCATGACAATGGCGAGACAGCTGGTCGAAACCCGCGTGCCAGTAGTCCGCCTCTAAACAACTCAGCATGCTCTGCACGCACAACTGTGACCATGACCCCACGGTCTCCTTCAACAGAATGCACTACCTCAAAGTCGTAGATATTGACACCAAGTTCCCCAGACAATGTAAACACGTCTGCAGCTGCTCCTGGTCTATCTGGAATAGGAATGCGTACCTCTGTGAGATTCTCCACATCTCCTGCCCGACTAGGCAAATTCATACGAGCAACACGAGCCCTTTCAAGTCGTTCGTATAGTTCGTGCCGTTTAGAAAGCGACACAACTTCTCGAATGTCTTCAAGTCCAGCGATAAGAGCACTCAGACCACGAACAATAGAATCTTTATTTTGTTCGCAGATGTCTAGCCAAATATTGGGTCGACCAGACGCAATTCGTGTCATGTCTCTAAAACCGCCTGCGGCCATTCGCAAAAGTGCGAGATGCTCTTCAGAGCGATCATCTGCAAGCCCCATAAGAGTGACTGCAGCGAGATGCGGCACATGACTCACAACTGCGACTAAATCATCGTGTTGTTCTGGTTCCAATGCCACAACTTCAGCCCCAAACGACGACACCAAGCCAGCAACCAACGCCACTGCGTTGTCGGACGAGAAAGGCGTTGGGGTCAATATCCAAACAGCACCTTCAAACATTTGTGCATCTGCTCCATCGAGACCATCAAGTTCTGAACCAGCCATTGGATGCCCTGGAATGAATCGAGGATCAGAAATAGCAGACGCAACCTTTGCTTTGACAGAACCAACATCTGTCACAACTCCCGATGTTGTTGCAAGCGCATCCCGCACGGAGTCCACTATGGTGCCCACCGGTGTAGCTACAAACGTGACTACAGCATCGGCATACAACCCGTCATGGTCAATAACTCCTCGAGCCATTGCGTCTACAACTGTGGCTGGGTGAGAATCACTACCCCCAACTAGGTAACCAACCTGACGCAGCGCAAGAGCCACCGAACCACCGATCAGGCCAAGGCCGACAACATTTGCTTTCATCGGTGGAGAAACTGCTGAAGCCACCATCAAATCGTAGCGTTGGGATCGATCTCGACGGTGCTGGATAATTTTCGGACCTCTTCGATCGTTAATTCACGCCATTTGCCTGGCGCCAATGAGGTATCACGCAATGGCCCAATGCGAGTACGAACAAGCCGAATCACAGGATGCCCTACCTCAGCGCACATTCGCCGAATCTGGCGATTACGACCCTCATGAATAACAATGCGAAGCACTCCTGGTTCAATCTGGCCAACCTGTGCCGGCGCTGTCCAGCCATCGTCGAGTTCGACACCATCGCGAAGACTGCGCATGGCACCGTTGGAAACACCGTTGCCTGTACATTCCACCTCAGCGATATATTCCTTTTCAACGCCATGACTTGGATGCGTCAGGAACTGTGTGAGTTGACCATCATTGGTAATAATTAGCAAACCTTCTGTTTCCAAGTCCAAACGACCAACGGGAAACACTCGCGGATCTGTCGGCACTAAATTCAATACCGTCTCGCGTCCATGAGTGTCAGTTGCAGTAGTGACTACTCCTTCAGGCTTGTTGAGCAGGTAATACACAAGGCCAGGAGAGACTCCCACTGGAGCCCCATCGACACAAATAACATCGCTGTCTACTAACACTCTGCGACCAAGCACCGCAACGTCACCATTGACCGTGACTCGTTCTTCATAGATCAGATCTTCACATACACGACGAGAACCAAAACCAGCTCTTGCAAGAACTTTTTGCAGACGCTCCCCATCAAGCGCAGCATCTTTTTGACGTTCTGCAATTTGCTCCCACAAAGGTGGCTCTGGAACAGTGTCTCTCGACCCCGGATTCTGCATTTACTGCTCTGACTCTGGTGATACAGAAGCCGATTCAGGTTCAATCCGAAGTGTTTTTTCCAGAGCTTCAACAAGCGATGCATCAGGCACAAAACTCGCCACGGGTGGCAAGGATTCCAGATCAGCAATGCCGAGCTTTTCTAAAAATAACTGGGTGGTTCCCCACATGACTGCCTGGCCAGGACCAGTATCGCGACTGACTGGAGCAATGTATCCGCGGCCGTGAAGCGTTCTTAAGACGGCATCTGGATCAACGCCTCGAATGGATGCAATCTGTAAACGAGAAATGGGCTGCTTATAAGCAATAATTGCTAGAGACTCCAATGCTGCACCACTCAAACGAGCGCGTTGACCGTCAAGAATGAACCGCTCAACATAAGGAGCCATGTCAGGATGTGTTTGAAAACGCCACCCTCCTGCAATCTTTGCCAACTGAAAACCGTGTCCAGCGGTGTCATAAGTAGCAGTGAGCTCTCCACACGCGATGTCCACCGTTGCACTAGGTATCTCCAACAATTGTGCAATTAAATCTGTTGGTACAGGTTCCTGGGCCACTAGCAAAATTGCTTCTATTGCGCGAATCATTTCTGTCGTGATATCAGCCTTCATACGTATCTATCTCCATTACCGAATGATCGTGTGGACCAATGCCGGTCCAGTGAATAGTTATTTCACCGAATTGATCATTTTGACCGATCTCGATGAACCCCTGTTTGTATAGTTCCAAAATTGCGAGAAAACGCACAACAATTTCCACTCGTTCGACCAGATCCGCTGTTAATCGCCGAAATGACGTAACTCCAACACGCGGCAACTCGTCCATCATCTCTTCAACGGCTTCTGCGACTGTAAATCTAATCGGAGATATATGAAACACATACACAGTCGGAATCTGTTTAGGAGTAATTGCAGAAACAAATCCACGTTCAAGTTTTGCAATAGTTAAGCCTTCAAGAAGGTCGGGGGTTACATCGCTAAACCTCTCATCAGGTCCTGTAGTTCTTGCGTACACACGGTCAGCATCATCTACGAATAATGCCAAAACCTTGGCAACATCTTTGAAGGTCTTGCATTCAAGCAGACGCGCCAACAGAAGATCTCGTTCTTCCCACAGTGCCAACTCGTCGTCTAAATCGATATTTTCTTTGCCAGGCAATAAACGGCGCGATTTGAGCTCAACAAGGGTGGCGGCGATTAAAAGAAATTCAGTTGCTATTTCCAGATCAAGTTCAGTCAACTTCTTTAGTTCTGAGAGAAAAGCCTCAACAATCGTTGACAAACTAATCTCATGAATATCCACCTCTTCACGAAGAATCAAATGGAGCAGGAGATCAAATGGTCCCTCATAGACAGGGGTTGCTACATCAATTGCCACCCCTCTAGCGTACTTGGCTGACTATGGGTCTCTGGCTATTAACCACTGATGATGGCCCGTGAGCAAGTATCGTTTTGGCGTGCCCCGTGTCCTGTCATGTATCCAACCCACCGGTTCTGTCCATCTTGGCAATTATTTGGGCGCGCTAATCAACTGGGTATCTGGCCAACACGACGGTGACGTTTTCCATGGCATCGTGGATCTCCATGCATTGACCATTACCGAGACACCAGGAGTCCTAGGAGCACAAACTCTTGAACTTGCAGCAATGCTCTTTGCCGTGGGCCTCGAACCAGATGTCGCCACAATTTTTGTTCAAAGCCATATTCATGAACACAGCGAGATGGCGTGGATCATGGAGTGCACGGTGTCCTTTGGCGAACTAAGTCGAATGACTCAATTCAAGGATAAAACCGCCAAAAAAGAAGCCGACTTTGTCTCTGCTGGTCTTTTCACCTATCCAGCACTTCAAGCAGCAGACATTTTGCTGTATGACGCTAACGAAGTCCCCGTTGGCGATGACCAGCGTCAACATATTGAGATAACTCGAGATATCGCTATTCGATTTAATCATCGTTTTGGAGACACCTTTATTATCCCCAAAGCTGTTCATCCCAAAACTGGGGCTCGCGTCATGGATCTGCAGGATCCGACATCAAAAATGTCAAAGTCATCTACTACAGAGAGTGGCATTATTTATCTACTTGACGACAATGCATCTATTGAGAAGAAATTTAAACGAGCGGTCACTGATAGTGACAACGAAATTTCCTACAACAGAGAGAACAAGCCCGGCATTGCCAATCTGCTTGACATTCTATCTGCATGCACAAACACCCCGATAGACAATTTGGTTGGCCAGTACTCCCAGTACGGTGCCCTAAAAAAAGACACGGGCGAAGCAGTGATAAGCGTGGTAGAGCCAATACGAGAGATATTCAATGCACTACTGGCAGATCCTGGTGAACTTTCTCGCCTGCTATATGTGGGGAATCAACGAGCTCGCGAAGTAGCAGCCCGTACGCTTGCCCGCGCTCATAAGGCAATCGGTTTACTTCCACGAGTTTAAATGCTTACAACTCGTCTGCTTGACGCAATGCTGTCATTGATTCGTTTTCTATTAATCCGCCAACCAGATCGATAACGTTTTGTTCACTGATGCCAGCAAGCATCGCTGCCCCAATCTTTTCATGATCATGGTAATCACGGAATCTAGACCCACGTGGCCCCACCACTGTTGCAACTACACGCATGATCCATCCCATTTTTGTTTTTGATTTACCCACGTCATGTAATAGCGCCGCGGCTTGTTCATGCTTTTTAGCGAATGGGCGAATCGTCAACAATCGATCGAGCACAAGCAACGAATGATGTTGGTCCCTTGGCTGCATTTTCCACCACAACCCGAATTCTTCAAAGTTCAAAATTATCTCAGCACGCCCCACATGATGGCCAGACAACGGCGAATTTGGCATGGAAGACCAAGCTCTTTTAGCGAGATGTAAAAAATTCATGAGGATCCTCGAGCTCTTGGATGGGCAGATCGATACACCTCTAATAAACGGTCTTGCGACACCTTTGTATAGATCTGTGTAGTTGAAATAGTTGCATGGCCAAGCATCTCTTGAACAATACGCAGATCAGCACCGTGTTCCAACATATGTGTGGCACAGGAATGGCGCAACACATGTGGTGACATTTCGCGTTGCAGTCCACTGCGCACGCCAGCGTCTTTTACAATTGCCCAAGCTTTTTGCCGATTCATGCGACGTCCACGGTTGGTTAAAAACACTGCGTCACGATCAGAGCCTTTGGTCCAGTTGTCAGGAACTAATCGCTCACGACCTGCAACAGACAAATAGTTCTCCAGTTGTGCAGCAGCAATTCGACCAAAAGGAACGACTCTTTCCTTAGAACCCTTACCAAAAAGACGAACAAGACGGTTTGACAGATCCAGATCATCCAGACTGAGGTCGCATGCCTCGGAAATTCGAGCTCCTGTCGCATACAAAAATTCGAGCAGAGCTCGATCGCGAATCTCAACTCCCGACTCCCCTGTCATCACCGCAAGTAAGGTTTCGGTTTCTTCCTGTGTTAGCGGTTTGGGGACACCAGACGGAACATGCACTCCCTCAAGTCGCTCCACTGGGTTTGTAGCGCGCACACCCTCTGACACTAAAAACTTGTGAAACATTCTGATGGCAGCGAGGCGTCGAGCAGTGCTTGCAACAGCTTCTCCCGTTTCTTGCTGGGCACGAACAAAGCTCTCGACCTGTTTCTCAGTAACAGAGATCGCATCTACACCATTGGGTTTCAACCAAGAAAGATATTGCCCAAGGTCACGACGGTACGAAATGACGGTATTGACTGCTCGTCCCCGTTCGACTGTCAACCATTGCAGAAAAGACTCAACGAATGGATCGGTGTTCACATAAGTCGACACAAAACTTTTCGATTCACCTAATCAATTCTGAATGCAGTCGCACCGCCAACAAAATTCCGAATACTGTTTTCGAGTCTTGTAAACGACCATCATCAATCATTGCGAGAATCTCGGCCATTGGTAAACGCACTACCGACATAGACAATTCTTCAGGGCCATGTGGCGATGCAGTTCCTGCAGTAAGCCCAGTTGCGAGATACACCATTACAGACGAGTCAGTAACACCTGGAGACGACAAACATGTACCCAGATAGGTCAGTTTCTCTACAGCGAAACCGGTTTCTTCTGCCATCTCGCGTCGTGCTGTTTCCATTGGATCTTCATCTGGGATATCCCGCATGCCTGCTGGCAATTCCAGTATCTCTTGATGTAGCGATGCACGATATTGGCGAACCAAAATAACATTCCGATCCTCATCAATAGCGACCACAGCCACTGCTCCTGGAGTATGCACAAAAGACCGTTCAAAGTGTTCTCCTGAGGGGGAAAGAACCGAACGTTGTACCAGCGAAAACATCGCCCACTGGTGAATCACTGTCTGTGCAGTCGCTGTGAAACCTCCGAAGGTAACTTCAGGAGTTTCCAAAATCACACCGTCTGGGAAATAATGTCAGCAGATATACGCGATAGCCGCAACTCTCGATGACGCAACGATGCTTCGATCAAGTCACGAAACAAAGGATGGCACCGATCTGGCCGACTCTTAAACTCCGGATGCGCCTGAGTGCCCACATAATATGGATGATCGACCATTTCTATGAACTCAACGAGCCGCTTATCTGGCGATGTACCACTGCACAGCAATCCATTTTCTTCAAAACGGGCACGATAGTTGCAATTGAACTCGTAGCGATGACGATGACGCTCACTCACAATAGTTTCTCCGTACGCCTTAGCAACCTTGCTTCCTGGCTGCAACACGGCGTAATAGGCCCCAAGACGCATCGTGCCGCCTTTCATGGTGACATCGCGTTGATCAACCATCAGGTCAATGACTGGATGCGTAGTAGCGGCATCGAACTCGGTGCTATTTGCATCAGCGAGTCCAAGTACGTGACGAGCGTATTCAATAGTCATTACTTGCATACCAAGACACAGTCCAAGACACGGCACTAAGTTCTCACGCGAGTAGGCAGCCGCTGCTATCTTTCCTTCGATGCCTCGAGGGCCGAACCCGCCAGGGATCACCATTCCGTCTAGCCCATCAAGACGACCAGAGGCCAACAATCCTTCAACGTCCTCGGCTTGAATCCAATCAATCTCCACCTTGGCACCATGATAAAACCCGGCGTGCTTCAAACTTTCAACCACAGATAAATACGCATCTTGCAGCTCAACGTACTTTCCTATTAGACCAATTTTCACTGGTTTAACGGCTGCATCCACCTGTGCTACCAATGCTTCCCACGTCGAGAGATCCACTTCACCTTCAATCTGCAACACTTCACAGACAACCGTGTCTAGGCCTTCTTCGTGAAGAATCAATGGAAGCTCATAAATATTGCGAACGTCAGCAGCATTAATAACTGCTTTTGTGTCCACGTCACACATTTGGGAAATCTTGCGCTTCAATCCGCTACTCAATGGCTCCTCACTGCGGCACACAATGATGTCTGGCTGAATACCACGCGATCGAAGCTCCGTCACGCTGTGTTGAGTCGGCTTTGTTTTTTGTTCCCCACTTGGGCCAATGAACGGAACCAACGTCACATGCAAATAGCACACATTGTTGCGACCCGCTTCGTTACGAAACTGCCGAATTGCTTCGAGAAAAGGAAGAATCTCGATGTCGCCAACGGTTCCACCCACTTCTGTGATCACTACATCGGTGTCATCAGTGGCAATTCGCCTGATCCGACGCTTTATCTCGTCCGTAATGTGCGGAATAACTTGCACTGTCTTGCCCAGATAGTCCCCCCGCCGTTCGGCGGCTAATACTGCCTGGTAAATAGATCCGGTTGTTGCATTGGAACTGCGAGTTAAGTTTTCATCAATGAAACGTTCATAGTGACCAAGGTCGAGATCAGTTTCGCCTCCATCATCGGTAACAAAAACTTCGCCATGCTCAAACGGATTCATTGTGCCAGGATCAACGTTGATGTACGGATCCAACTTTTGCATCGTGACCCGAAGTCCGCGCATTTTCAACAAACGACCAAGTGAAGAAGCCGTGAGACCCTTACCAAGGGAACTTGCTACACCACCTGTCACGAAAATGTGCTTTGGCATTGTCTCTCCCGCTCGGCTTTGCTCTAACGGGATATTATTCTAGCCACAAAGCACGACACCTAGTGAATCTGCTACCCACGCCGTTGATGGCGTTGGCTGCCAGACCCCAAGGATGAAAGCAAATCTTGAGCATGGGCCATCGCTGATTCGTCGGCAATACCTCCAGACAGCATCCGAGCAATCTCGCTAGCGCGATCCTGCTCTAATAAAACGGTTGCTGCCCCAAATGTTTTGCCCGACTTCACCCGCTTTGACACCGACACCTGCGAATGCGCCGATGCTGCTACTTGAGCCAGATGAGTAACCGCGAAAACTTGGTGGGTATCGCCGAGTTCACGCAGTGCAGTCGCAACTGCCACCGCTGCTGCTCCACCGATACCAGCATCAACTTCGTCAAACACCATTGTTGCTGGATCATCTGTAAGTACGAGTCGTAGTGCCAACATAACCCGCGCCAATTCTCCTCCGCTTGCAACTTTGGAAATGGGCTGTGGCGGGCTACCTGGATTTGCAGCCAACATAAATACCACTGATTCTCCCGATGGGTCAGAGCTTGCATCACCAACAGACACCACCACTTCGGCATGCGGTAATGCAAGGACCCGCAATCGCTCCTGAACACCCTCGGCGAGTGCATTGGCTGCACCCCGACGACTATTACCAACTGTGTGTTGACAGGCCAATAGTGTGGTCATTGCCGTCTCACGAGCAGCTTCCAATTCTGCTACTCGAACGCTGTAGCCGATCAACTCATCAAGTCTCGTTCTAGTGAGAACTCCAAAGCCAAGCACGTCTGACAAAGAGTCTCCGTATTTGCGTTTCAGATCATGCAGTACCTGTCGACGAAGCCGAATTTGCTCCAGCCGTTCAGGATCTTCGTCAGCAGACTCCGCAGCACCACGCACCGTGTGAGCAATGTCTCGGGTTTCTGCCAACACTTGTGCAAGCCGTTCATGAATCGGAGCAAGACCGGGAACGAGCGATGTTGAATGAACAGCCGTTCCCAGTTGATCTGTGACGGCATCGTCATCCGACAACAGTGACGACACTGCCCATAAAGTGTCGCGCAACCGTGCGACATCGGAAAGATTGTCTTGTTCTTGAGATAAATGTTCGTCCTCGCCAGCATCGGTGATGCGGGCACCTTCGATCTCTTCACATTGGAACGACAAAAGATCTATTTCACGAACACGTGATTTTTCATCGCCACCCAATGCTCCAAGCAACGCCCCAATCTCTGCAACATGATCCCGTGCAAGTCGTAATTCAGTAAGGTCAATTTTGGCAAATCGGTCGAGTGATTCTCTTTGTACTTGTGGAGACATCAAGCGTTGATGCGAATGTTGCCCATGAATATCCACAAGCGTTTCGCCGATGTCTGACAACGTAGTAACCGTAGCCATTCTGTCGTTTATATAAGCACGAGACCGACCTTCTCGCGACAACACCCTGCAAAGAATTGTTTCTACTTCTTCATTATCAACCGTATGTATGAATCTGGCCTCAACTCGCGCTTCGTTGGCTCCATCACGAATCACACCGACATCTGCACGACGCCCGACAACTAAATTGATGGCTTCGATCAGAAGTGTTTTCCCCGCCCCTGTTTCTCCGGTTAATGCAGTGAATCCATCTTCGAATGTCAGACGCACAGACTCAATGACACCCAAGTTTTCAATCGCCAACTCAACTAACACTAACGATCCGACAATCCGAATTTTTTCTTCAGTATCTGATGGAACCGTTGTTCTTCAAATCGCACGAATCGAGCCACTTCCTTGGCAGCACTCACTGTGATCATGTCGCCAGGTTTTAATGTGTGTACTAAATCGCCATCCGTGGCAACGTTGACAGGCCTATGACCAAGAACTTCAATGCGAACCACCTCGCGAGCATCAAGCACCATCGACCGATCAAACAACATATGAGGCGATACAGGCGTTATTAGCAGGGCACATAGACGCGGAGACAGAATCGGGCCCCGTGCAGACATTGAATACGCCGTCGATCCCGTGGGGGTTGCAAGAATGAGCCCATCTGCTGCATATGTAGTGAACGGCGTGCCATCGATATCTACACCGAGCCGCACCGTATGCCCTGTCTCTTTTTTTTCAATAACAACTTCGTTAAGAGCAAGATGATTAGACAAGGCTGCACCATTGGCAGTCAACTCCACTTCAAGAAGCATGCGATCATCAAAATAGAAATCTTTTCCTTCCACCCCTAAACGCCATGTTTCGAGAGATTCCAGCAGCCCGTCGCTTTCTACTGACGCGAGGTAGCCGAGCAGTCCCAAATTGATCCCAATGACAGGCACCAGTGCACCACGCAAACTACGAACCGCACGCAGCATCGTGCCATCGCCTCCCACGGCCACCACAACATCGACATCAGCGAGTTGTCCAGGCACCACCAAAGGCGAATTGATAGACGCAACGTCACCCGGATCAGCAACAACATCTAAACCATGTTTGTGAGCCCACTCTGTAATCTCGCGAGCGATGCTCAAGGCGTCTGGCCGAAACCGATGAACCGCTATTCCTATCCCACTCATTGCTCTCAACCTACGCAAACGGTGGGGCAATTCACCAACATTAAGAACTCGGTGTTGCCTTCTGCTCCCTTTATTGGCGATTCCACGGTGCCAACGACATGACAACCAAGTCTAAGCACATAATCTGCGACCCCATCAATCGCTTCAGCGTGCAGATTCGGGTCAATAATGACCCCTTTGCCTTTAGACACTTCCCGACGGCCCACCTCGAATTGAGGCTTGACCAACAACACCATCTGGGGCACATCGAATTCGGCTTCAACGGACACACACCTCACAAAAGCATCAAGTACTTTCGTAAGAGAGATAAAAGATAAATCAGCAACAATCAACGAACAAGCGAAAGCCATATCCCCAGGCTCCAGATCCCTCACATTGACGCCATCGCTCCATGTCACACGATGATCTCGTTTTATTTTTTCATGCAATTGGTTTCGTCCAACATCGAGTGCCAACACTCGACGAGCTCCACGCTGCAATAAACAATCAGTAAAACCGCCAGTTGACACTCCAGCATCAAGGACGCTTCGGTCTCGCACATCCAACGAAAAATGATCAAGTGCATGCTCAAGCTTTTCCCCACCACGGCTGACATAGCGTTTCGTGGTCAAGACATTAATCGACTCGCTGCTATCGACCATTCGAGAGCCTTTGTCAGCAAAAGATCCTGCGACTGTGACAGAACCAGCCTCGATTAATCGGGTTGCCTCTGTCCGACTCTCGACTAGTCCCCTCTTGACCAAAGCAGCGTCCAAACGCATTCGCACGGTGCAAGCGTACTAATTAATCAAAACCAAGATTGAGCAATTGATCCACAATGTCACTCAAAGTGGCGCCTATAAAGTCAGACTCAATTCCTTCAGCTTGTGTCGTCACACCACTCAACACACATCCAAAGCGACAGCCAATGGTTCGCGCAAAGCCACCATCAGTAAGCGGAAGATCACCAATCATCACTATCTGTTCAGCCCCGACATCAGGGCACATTTTTTTGACCAAGTTAGCCATTGGTTGATGTGGCTTACCCGTGATCAAAGGCACAACGCCCGATGCAGTTGCGATCGCTGCAAGAATCGAACCTCCACCCGGGATGGGCCCATCTGGAGTGGGATAGATAGGATCGCCATTTGACCCGATCAAACGAGCCCCATTTAGCACTGCGGTCAATGCATCACTCAGCACCTGATAGTCAAATTCCCGATGAAAACCGACACACACAGCATCAAAGGGACCATCTGCTCGAGGTGTTTCGTACGCCACCACAACTTCAGCGCCGGTCCCTCTAATTTCCTCGATTAGGCCCTTGCTCGCGCACGCCAACACTCGCCATGACGAATCCATCACCGAGGCTGCCGACATAGCCGAGGTGGCAATATCGCCCTCGGCTTCAATTCCTATGTGCTCGAGATACTGCACCTGCTCAGCCAACGTTGAGAAGGAATTGTTGGTCACAAAGATCACCCTGATGCCAGCATCTCGTAACCGCGCAATTGCTTCTACGGAACCTCGGATGGGCTGATGAGCAAGCCACACAACCCCGTCGAGGTCGCACAACACCACACGAACTGCTTCGTTTTGCTTCATAGACCTCACTCCTGCCACCCTATAGTCCATGCCACGCTTCGAGCCTTTCCGCGCATTGCGCTATCGCACCACATCCGATACTGATATTTCATCTTTTTCAGCCCCTCCCTACGATGTTTTTGACGAAGCCACCCGCCAAGAATACGCATCAGCAAATAACCGAAACATCGTTCTTATCGACTACCCCATTGAATCTGATGGACCGAGCAGATATGACATCGCTGCTCGTCGACTCGAGGAATGGAAAACAGAAAACACAATATGTCTCGATGACGATCCGAGCCTTTCGATTTATCGGATGACATTTATCGACGACATTGGCACCCAACGCACCACGTGTGGCGTCATTGGTGCACTTGAAGTTGTCGACGAGGGCGCACCTGGTGTTCTTCCACACGAACGCACAACCCCCAAGGCCAAAACTGATCGACTAGATCTCACACGCGCGACCACGACAAACATGAGCCCTGTATGGGGGCTGTCACTTGCTCAGGGGCTAACAGATTCGCTCTTGACTGCTGGCCACATAGTTGCAACCTGTGTCGACGAACAAGGGGTCAAGCACCAGATCGAACGAGTGACAGATTCCGAACGTATTGCTGTGATTACGAGCATTATCTCTGCCCACCCAGTTCTTATCGCTGACGGACATCATCGATATGCCATTAGTCGCACATATCGCGACGAACAACGAACAAGCGGACACTTATCAAATGCTGAACTAACAATGACGTACGTCGCCGAACTAGTTCAAGAACAACTAAGTGTTGCCGCGATTCATCGTTTGTATTCGTTGTCATCTCAAGAGCTTATTAAGGCACTCTCGCCACATTACGACATTGCACCAGCAGGCCAAGTGGGAAACAAAACACTTCAACTAATGCAAGAAAAAAATGCTCTGTGTTTGGTAGACAAAAATGGAGAAGGCACTTTCCTTATCCCTCGCAATGAAACCTTCGATGGAATAAGAGACATGGACAGTGCGCGCCTAGAACACGCTCTTGCCAACACCCCTCATGAAGTCAGTTACCAACATGGAGTACATCAAGTGATCAATGCAGTAGCAACAAGCACTGTTGGGTGTGCTGTCCTAATTCGCCCAGTGTCACTTGCAGAGATCCGCAGAACAGCAGACACCGGCGAACTAATGCCGCCAAAATCGACATTCTTCACACCTAAATTACGCACTGGTCTCGTGATGAGACCACTACTGCATTAAGACTCAGGTATTTGATGCGGACAAGATTCCAGCAATGGAAGAATCCAGCATCGCGTTAAATTCTGATTCAGTCTGCTGAGCAGACAATCCTTCGGTGAGAGCTCGTGAGAAGCTCGCAATCATTCCATTATTTCGAGCCAACTTAGCGTTGGCGTCTTCGCGGCTATATCCGCCTGACAAAGCAACCACACGAAGAACACTCGGGTGAGCGACTAATTCAGCATAGAAATTATCAACCTCTGGAATCGTAAGTTTTAGCATCACGGGATTATCAACTGGTTGTGCATCAAGTTGTTCAAGTAGGGCTGATTTCAATAAGACTTCAGCCTCGGCCTTGCTTGGACTGTGAATATCAACCTCAGGCTCAATGATAGGTACCAGTCCTGCCGCCAGAATTTGACGACCCACTGCAAACTGTTGTGCAACTAAGGCATCGATGCCTGTTTTGTTTGCGACCTTGATAACCGATCGCATTTTGGTTCCAAAAATTCCTTTAGCGCGAGCACGTGCCAACAGCGCCTCAAGATCAGGATTTGGCTTCATCACTTGAACACCATCTTGTTCGTCTGCAAGTCCCTTATCGATCTTTAATATCGGCACGACCTGCTTTCGTGTCCAGAGATACTCTGCACTTCCCATACCATCGACTTGTCGATCCATAGTTCCTTCAAAAAGTATTGCTGCAAGTACGCGTTCACCGTTGAACACAGGACTAGCCATCATCCGACTGCGCATCGCATGGATCGTGTCAAACATCTGATCTTCGCCTGAGTATTCCGACTCTTGCACCCCGTACAACAAAAGAGCCTTAGGCGTGCTGCCTCCGCTCTGATCTAGCGCGGCGATGAAGCCCATGCCTTCACCCATTTTTTTCAACTGCTCTTGGTTCATACGGGGTTCTCTTTCGTGCCAGATCCACAGTAGTCAAAATTAGATAAGAGTTGAAAAATTCTCCACAACGCGAGAGATGGCTCGGCGAACCTGAGCCTTTCGTCGCATGGGAATAACCTCAGATGTCACCACTTCTGTGCGACTTTCCACACGGGAACCCGAGCGAAAGAAGCGTCGTCGCACAAAACCAATGACGCACACCTGTGTATCGCACTCTGGTACTTCTTGCTCTCCCTGCATCGATACCGGCACAGACACGCGTCCGTTTTCGGTGTGGGTGACAATGTCGAAACTAGACACAATCTCGCCGTTGGCCAACTCTCTAGTCACTGCCGCAGATGACACCTGACCAACAAGCACAACTGCATTAACGCCAATATCAATTCCTGGCTCAGACTTCATCGCATTCCCCTGACATGTTCAACGATGAATTTGTTCATCGCAGCAGGAAAATGTGTGCCTCTAAGCTCCTAAAGTGGAAAGTCGTTCAGCCACATCAATAAAGGATGGATCATGGGCTGCGATTCGCTCAAAGAACTGACGAGCCTTAATCACATTTCCTTCTTTGTCGTAAAGGTCTGCGATTACAAACCATTGACGCATGTGGTATTCCAAAGGTCGCGAGTTGTCTTGGGATGCTTTATCCATTAGCGCTAGCGCCTCGATAAATTTCCGCTGGTCTGCCAGTGCGCCCGCCATCACGATGCGTCCCTCTGCCATTAACTCAGCATGTGGTGACGCCTCTAACAGTTCGCGCCAGTATTTCTCAACTAAGTCATAATGTCCAAGCGCCCGATGACAATCTTCTATAACTGCATGATTAAAAATCCACGTTGGGTTCAAGGCAAGCGCAGCTTCAAGTTCGCTTAAAGCCTTCCCCCATTGTCCAGCGCGATAGTGGCACAGACCTAACATCTCACGCACTGCTGACACGTTTGGATATTCACGAGACATAGGGCCAAGAATTTTGCGAGCGTCTTCGTAGCGGTGCGCTTCAAAGGCTTGCAGTGCTGCTTCATAACGCTTTAGTGCACGAATCGAGGCACGATTGCCAAGTGCGCGTTCAAACTCTTCGATCACGCTTGTTAAAGCACGAACTTCTTTGCGACCACCCTTTTGTGGTCGACCTGTTCCCCGAGACCGAATTCCGGTTTCTTTACGACGGGGCCGAACAGAACCTTCGTCTATCCACTCTTCACGCTCAGCACGCTCTGGAGGATGAGACATCTCACCAGAGGTTTGCCGTTCGCCAATACGAGCCTTCACTTCTTCCGACTTTTCTTGGGCAGCAGTTAATGGGCGCCGAGGACGCCGTTCATCGCGATCAAATCTCTGACGTGGTGCATCGTCATCTCTACGCGGACCTCTTGTTGCGCGATCATTGCGATCAAAACGACCGCGACCTGTCGGAGCGTCGCCGAAATCACGACGCGGCGGACGAGGAGAATCACCAAAGTCACGACGTGGCGCACGATCATTGCGATCAAAACGGCCACCACTTGGCGGACCATCACGACGAGGACCCCGATCATCGCGATCAAAACGGCCACGAGGAGCATCGCCGAAGTCACGACGCGGTGGACGAGGCGAATCACCAAAGTCACGACGCGGTACACGATCATCACGATCAAAACGGCCACGAGGAGCATCACCTGAATCACGACGCGGCGGACGAGGCGAATCACCAAAGTCACGACGCGGTGCACGATCATTGCGATCAAACCTGCCACTGCTTGGCGGACCATCACCACGAGGACCCCGATCATCACGATCAAAACGGCCACGACTTGGCGGACCATCACCACGAGGAGCGCCACCAAAGTCACGACGCGGTGGACGAGGCGAATCACCAAAGTCACGACGCGGTGGACGATCATTGCGATCAAACCTGCCGCCACTTGGTGGACCATCACGACGAGGACCCCGATCATCACGATCAAAACGGCCACGACTTGGCGGAGCGCCACCAAAGTCACGACGCGGTGGTCTGTCATCACGATCAAAACGGCCACGAGAAGCATCACCTGAATCACGACGCGGCGGACGAGGCGAATCACCAAAGTCACGACGCGGTGGTCTGTCATCGTCTCGACGCGGCGGTCGATCATCATCGCGGCGCGGTCGGCCAGAAAAACCCCCTGCTCCCCCACGTGAATCACGTGAAGGTGGACGGCCTGAACCATCTCGGCGGGGGCCAGAACCACTAGATGGTCGACCAGAATTGCGGGGAGGGCGTTCAGACATGGGTACGCAAGTCTAGGGATTGATTCTTGATTTACCCCAGGAACGCAAATAACCCCAGCCAATTGGCTGGGGTTATTCACTTTAGACATAATCCGGCGACGTCCTACTCTCCCAGGGGGTCTACCCCCAAGTACCATCGGCGCTGACAGGCTTAACTACCGTGTTCGGAATGGGAACGGGTGTGACCCTGTCGCTATGGTCACCGAAAATCATTTGTCAATGTGGTTTTTATCCCCACAAGGACTCCAGAGCAAGCACGAGCACAATTAATAAAGCCCTCGGCCGATTAGTACCGGTCAGCTCAAGGCGTTACCACCCTTACACTTCCGGCCTATCAACGTGGTGGTCTAGCCACGGGCCTTACCAGGTTAACCCTGTGAGAGTCCTCATCTTTGAACGGGTTTCCCACTTAGATGCTTTCAGCGGTTATCCCTTCCGGAGGTAGCTAATCAGCCATGCCCTTGGCAGGACAACTGACACACTAGAGCTCCGTCCATCCCGGTCCTCTCGTACTAGGGATAGCTTTCATCAAGACTCTTCCGGCTGCGGAGGATAGAGACCGAACTGTCTCACGACGTTCTGAACCCAGCTCGCGTACCGCTTTAATGGGCGAACAGCCCAACCCTTGGGACCTGCTTCAGCCCCAGGATGCGATGAGCCGACATCGAGGTGCCAAACCT